>Ga0307516_10002160_pt1 | contig 26669 bp, 34 predicted proteins | sample 19_EM_MG_FD_203310 | JGI IMG/M metagenome (GOLD analysis project Ga0307516, IMG submission 203310) | Populus trichocarpa ectomycorrhiza microbial communities from riparian zone in the Pacific Northwest, United States - 19_EM | ecosystem: Host-associated > Plants > Roots > Unclassified | place...
ACCAAGTATCTTTCTGTTTTCTGGGTCGGCCGCATGGCACGGGGTATTATATAAAGGGAGGGCTGAGTCCACTTCGGTGTCGATTCGCTCGACTGGTGCTTCCGTGTCGGTCGACTCTGGGGAGCATAGGTACGTGGCGTTATATTCCTGTACTTTCCGTATATCGGCAGTCTGCCTTTGACGGTTTGGTGAAACCATAACGCACACATTTCTTCCGCTGCGAGTAGGGCCCATCCTCTGGCGCATGATGTATTGTAATAATATACTTAATAACTGGATCCAAGCAGCATGTGCATAAGTTACAACAACACGAAACAGCCCAGCAAGCGGAGATCACTGCAAACCTGGTCAACTACCGGGTGGCGGCGGAACTCTTGAATTCGTCCTCGTCGTCACTGTCAGCAACTGCGAACATCTCCTCCCTCTCACTCGCATTCCCTAGCGCCCTCTCCTTGCCCTTCCCAGCCCTCTGTCTGAAACCCTCGTCGTCTCCCACGCTGGAGTGCAATGGTATACTCTCCTCTTCCAGTCGGACTTGTGACACACGCCGCCGTGAACGGATCCGACACCAGAGGAAGGCACCAATCGCCAAGAAGACCAATATAAGAACAAGCGCAGCTGAACCGGCATTGTAGTACGCTGGTAGAGACGTCAGCATTTCAGTTGTCAAGTACAAAGTAGCCACAGATCACCTTCCCACATCGCCTTGTCTTGCTCTGGGGTCTTTCCAGGGCTCACGGGAGGTGGGGTGGGTTGCTGAGCCTGCGGGACGAAGACTGGTTTCACATCATCCCCAACGCTACTTGGTATCCTTGCCGAACCATCAGCGATGGCAGAGAAATTAACCCCCATGAACCGAAGAATCATGTCGTGCGTGACATGTGGGTTATCGTAAGGTGCCATATGCGAAGCGTTGAAGATCTGTCGGGCCATGCTCAGTCTCGACAGGCAACAAGGGCCACGGTAGGAGCGTTCCATACCTTGACGTATGTCAAATTCCGTGATGTTACCCACGTCCCAGCGGGAACGCCATCAACACTCCAGGATCGTGTCTGGACCTTCCCCAACCCTGTTCCGCCGTTCCATGTCAAGGCAGAAATCAGTGCCTCAATCCCAACGTAGTTGCAGATCAAATCTTGGTCCCCAGCGAACAACATTATTGGCGCTTTTTCAAGAATGTTGGGCAACAACGCCACAGCGGACTCCGACTTCTGGTGTTCCAACGCCCTGTGCACAGCGTGATTGCATTCTACCCAACCAGTGGATTTCCCTGTTGCATGGAGGGCTGCCGTGACGTCCTTTCTCTACAAGCGGAGCTTGAACCTTGTGCGTTCCGGTATCGTTAGTCTTTAGCCGTACCTGAAGGTATGTGGTAATATTGCGCAATTCGTACGGCCAATTCGTGCCACAGGCAGGGTGTGTATCATTCAACCGGATGTCATAGATGTTGACGCAGTCCGTGATGTTACCTTGAACACTAAAGCAGGATTAGACACTTCTCCACACTCAGCGGGTTCCGCTCACATTTTGTTCCTCGACTCGGCCACCACTCCGATAATCTCTTCGCATTTTAACACTTTTATGGGTTCCTTGCCTTTGATTTTTTCAAGTTCCTCGATGCAAGCGTCTACATTAGCCTTGGACTTTTTGTCATGCTTCGGGTAAGGTATCAGCATCGGTGCGTGAGCGGGAGCAGGAGTTCCCCGTACGTCAGACCCGGGTTCCACCAGCCCATGCTTAAGGCCATATTCAAGGTAGGCGGGGTACTGGCGGCGTGCGTCAATCCAGCCGTTTCCGATCGCGAGACCTTTGAGAGTCCGCGGAAGACCAGCTTCGAGCATTGAATTAGCTACAAATACCTGTTTGAGTGCACTGTCCCAGAGGCCCATCGCTGACAGCCTACCAAAGTATGGGATATATTGTCCGCCATAGCTCTCCCCTCCGAGGTACGTCTTTGGATGGGGAACGCCGGTCAGCCACCGCGAATGAACACCCGCTGGAAGCAACTCACGTCGACCTCCTGGTATTCTGGGAAAACCTTGTAGAAATTGCGCATGAACTCCATGTGTTGACGAGCGGCCTCAAGGATAACTCAGTACACGGAACAAGGCAACGGGGTGTCGTATTACCTCAGTTAGCTCGTGTACATATCTGTCCGTGCTTGTATACGAGAATCCAGTACCTGGTGGCTGATCCACTGCACACGGTGAGCCTAAACTCCGGATAACTTGCGCTGGAGGAACATACCGAAGACGATGGTTGCATATTCATCCCAACCACCGTCGATGACCCGTAATACCCCTTCTTTCATTCTCAGAGGGCCGGACTCTAACATAAGCCCATCAAAAGATGAGCATCCAGGACCGCCCTACAACGCGATCTCGACAATCAGCAACGGAACAAACCCAGGAGCGCAACGAGCCGCACGTTGAACCAGAACAAGATACGTTCTTTGTCTGCTCTCCGCCGAGCCTTGATCATGAGAAAGAATGTGTGGGCTTGCACTGTGGTGGATGGTAGCATTGCCGCGTCTGGGTCGGACGGGATGTGTCCGGCAAACATGCGTAACGGGTTCTCTTCATCTTGGACCAGTCCCGGGAGAGTGGGAACGTAAAACGAGGCAGCAGAGGGCACTGTCCACACCGTGGTCAGTTCGTCAAAGGCAGTTGAGAGTTCAGCGGAGACTGACGATCCTGGGGAGCAGCGAAGACGCCCAAGGCCGCGAGCGAGGCCGCCAAAAAGAGAGCAGCCAGCGAGGACATGATGTGAATGCAAAGAAATCCGGCTGTGCACCTCGGTTCGTCACCGGATGATGATGGTGTCGGCGTGGTGCACGTGGAACCTGAGGACAAACCGAAAGTGACGCTGATCATCCACAACCCTCCCCTCGACCACCATGAAGCCCTACTCCCCCCTCCTCCTCCTAGTCGCCCTCTTCTCCCTCTCTGCCTCCGTTTGTGCCCAGTACTACTCCGCAGGCTGGCAGCCGGGTCAGAAGGTTGTTCGAGAGGAGGCAGATGTCCGTGAGTGGGCTCCAGGCGACCACCCCGAAGGACCCCCTCCACCTCCTGCGGATACTGGAGCGGCGCCTCCAGCAGAGACCCCCTTCCACTGGTCTAAAATTCTCACCGAAGGACCAATTGGGAATGCCCTTCTCAAGGTCGGCCTAAATTATAGCGCGGCTAGGGAAGAAGCGGAACGCAGGAAGGCGAACATGTGGGATAAGAGAATCCCCTTGATTACGGACGGTAACTACGAGAGCCTGATCGTCAACGAGACCATCTCCACCGAAGAGGAGGAGAGGGAACGCGTCTGGTTCCTGATCGTGTGAGTGGACTCCCTCGCCTCGGCGTGACGAGGACCATAATAATCCTCCGACCCTGTCAGCACCATTCAAGCCGACCAACCTAGGGGTCTCTCGCAGATGTTTGACGAAAAATTTGACGAGGCCTACGATATTTCCGTTAAAGAGAACGATTTGCCTCATGTCAGGTGGGGGCGTATCGACTATATCAACGTCACCGCCCTGACCACGAAGTGGGGAGTCTGGCAGTAAGTCTTTCATGTTCCGCGTGTGTCACACGAGTCCTGATGTATTCCTTGCAGAGCACCAAAGCTTGTGGTCCTGGCCGATCGCGGCAAGACCCTCCGGTTCCTCAGCCCAAATCAAGTCCGCCTTGACGTCGACGCCATGAGGAATTGGCTCAAGGACAAGGCCTATACCGATCACCAACCGTGGAACAGCTCTTTTGCTCCCGGCGGTAGCAAGTACGCCTCCCCTTCTTCGTTCTCCTGCGCGCTTAACATCTGACGTCATCCTTCGATCAGTGAATGGGTTTTGGATTATTTAGCTCAGCTCTTCAGCCTCGTCTATGGCCAGACGACCAGGGTTCCCCGTATTTTCCTAATCCTCGCCACCGGAACCGTCGGAACGTTCCTGGTACAGTTCTTACACAAGGGTATGTCCAAGAAAGAGGACCCCCGGCCGAAGAAGCCCTTGCCTCAACACCTTAGGAGGCCGCAGCCCGCTCCCACCCCCGCTCAACCCGCCGCCGTCGCTGCCACTAACAACGCAGCCACCGCCAGCTCCACAAACACCCCTTCCCCTTCGAAGGCCAAGAAGAGACGTGGCAAAAACTAATTTCCTAGCCCTTGCTTAATTTTTGCACATTTCTTATTTCTCCGGACACGGTTCGATGCTGTGTCTTTGCGCCCCCCCCCCCCCCCCTCATCGGTTCACTATGTATGTTGTCGGTTTTCGGCTGAATTATTGTACTAGTATTGTATCGCATTTCCTCCTGCCCTATCTATCTTTATGGTGGTATAGAGACGCGTGGTCTATTTGTTCCTTCATTGGCCGTAGCAATAAAATATGCGCACCTGTGTTCGTTGAGCTTTCCTTCTGCCCATGTCTCTGGGGGATAACAAACGCTCGTGCGGGCCTCCAAGTTTGCGACTCGAAACCATTCTCAGAATGAGTGGTAGCATTGCCTGTCAGGCCAACTGTGGTTGGAGTGCACCATGGACCAATGATCCGACATGAAACCAAAGTTTCAACATTATAGGTAGGTCGATACTGTAAATCACTCCTTCCAGGGATACTCCAGCTTGAGTTGGTCATTCCTTCGCCATAGTTTCTTCCTAGTGCACAAATAAGCGATGTAAGGAAACGAAGAGGGGGTGCCACGCACTTTTTCTTGGTCGTGACGTTTTCGGCGAATCGTTCGACGCAGTGGGCAGCTTTGAACTCGCGGATGAATCGCGGATCCCTGAGGGCGGCGTTCAGCATACTGAGGCGGTAAAGGCCTCCGCCGGCCTTACCAGAGTTCACTCGCGATACCGAGATCCTTACAGCACCTCATCAATGCGTTGCTCTTGCAGGCTTCGGTGGCGGTTGGGATACCAGAGGGGTCGAAGTACTCTTGCTCACCCCTTGCGACCGCTACCAGCCTAGAGATTACCCACCAAAACTTCAGCATGTCACAAACCGACTGGGGGTTTTAGTAGGTACCTGCCAAGGCATACAAGCGCATACTCTCTGCTGACCACCTTTGGTCCAACGTTTGTCTCGCTACGAGGAGCGAGGCCCCACCCGCCGGGGCCGAAGGCCTTATTGAGAATGCGGCGGTATTTGATTTCAGGAAGGTAGATCAGGCCGTCTGTGTGGTATTTCAGGGTTGGACCTTAGTAGGGTGTTGACACAAAGGGGTATACCTGGTTTAATCTCGATGTCGAGGGGGTCCACAGGGGCCAAGAGGATATCAGATATATCCTTGTCGAAGGGTTGTGAAGATAGACCGTGGAAGCTTCGCGACCAATCGGTCGGTGAACCGTCTCCACTGCCTTCTACCCATGAGTGACCGTTGTTGCTGGTTACGGCGTGGTTGCCATTTCCGTTACCATTGTTCGTGGTGCTCGTGTTCCTATTGGAGAGGGGTTGGTCTAAATCCTCAGCGGTCAGGTCAGCAGCTGTAGCTGACATTTTGGGCTCCGGCTTAGCAGCCGAGTCAGGTGCAACGTATACCATGCTCCTGGAGAGAGATGGCGACAGCCTATTCTGCCTCGTGAGGAACAGAGCGGTCCTGAGGGGTCGAGTTGCGACGCGACCGGCCATGATGGAGGTTGACGGTTGGGGGGTGAAAGCCACGGACGCGTCGTGCTCGATCTTCACCGGTACCATTGCGCCCGACGGTGTCAACGCGATGCAGATACAACGGTCGACCTCGACCCCGTCAAATATCGACAGACCCCAATCTAGCTCGTCCAACCGACCGCTGTCAAGAGCTTCAACCGCCTCGACTCTCCGGCCGTCCTCGTCCTTGGGACATGCAAGACCGATATCTCGGTTGTCCCAACGGCCGGCCTCACGGCTTTCTCAAAGACCAGCGAGTCGACAATCGCATCATGCTCCCGCTCATTCGCAGATATCCTCTAAAGTTTCGGGGTTGATTCATACCCTTGTCGCTCAAATAACGGGCATCACGAACGAGAGCGATCCAGAAAACTATAAGATCGCGTGCGATTACGCCAATAAGCACTTGGAGTTGGGGATGCTTGGGATCAGCGGAGTGGTAGGGATAGGTTGGGATATGAAGAAGGCGGATGCTCATTTCGCAGGGTGCGTTCCCGCTCTGGTTCACCCCAACCCTCCTCGTCTGTTTGGGTTCATGTGGCGTGCACGGTCAGCTAATGTCGTAGATTAGTGGAAAAGGCCAAAATCCGTTCTCATGATGACCTTGCTTCTGCCATTGATACAACTTATAAACGACTCAAGGGACGTGTTGAGAAGCACGTCGATCTGGACGCGGAAGTCAAGGTGGGTTCACCTCCCATTCAAGACACCATGGGCTAACGCCCAGTTTACTACCTCTGGCAGACGTCTCGCCTTCCTGACCACTTACAGTTCCTGGTACATTTCTCGGTCGGTTTGTCGCTGGCTGCCAAAATGACACCTTCATCGCAGGCTACCCTATCTGTTCCGCCAGATCAGGCGACCCACGAGCTCGCCGAATCCTATCTCCAACGCGTCCATAACCCCCCGAAGTCCCCTAGCCCTCTGACCTGGGCGGAAATTCTTGCTGAGGAACCTTTCCATGGACAGCACTGGGAAGGGGTCTACGGTTTGCCACCTGGCTCCACTATAGAGGGATGGGAAGCTCAATCGAGCGGAACCAGCCCTTCTCTATCCCCGTGGGATGACGATATGGACACCAACCGCGGTGACGACTCGGACTCCCTTTCACTTGCGGGCTCCGTGACCTCAATGCAGCTGGAGGAGAACGATGGCCCGCTGAGGATCGAGGGAGGGAGAGACGATGATTACGCTGTTCTGGAGGACGTCCCGGAGTTCTATAAACACCGCAAGGAATTCGAGGAATTGCAAGCGAGACAGTATTGGAAACCGGAGTGGCGCATGCAAGCCGACCTCGACCGTCCCTTCAGCCTCAGTGATCACTCAACCCTCGCTCCTTCCCTCGACAGGATGCAGAAAGGCTCCTCGTTGGGTATTTTTGGGGCAGCTGCACATGAGGTACGGCATCTTCAACCTTCGTTGGGTATCAGACTTATGATTGTCGTAGAAATACATCCCTGAGCATTATTGTGTTCGTGAAGTGCTCATGGGTCTTCAAAACTTGGAAACCCTTATGTTCACCTGGGTGGATTCGGGGGAACATCCGTATTCGTATCAGGTGCTGGGTTACCTCACACTCTACTTTCTTCGGGTTTAACTGACATCGGCGCATAGCCTTCAAAATCTCCGAGACTCATGCACCTGACCCCTGACTCCCAACACTCGATCATCTCCGCCTTTGCACGTCTGGCGACCACTCTCCAACATCTCCGTCGGTTTATCTCTACTGTGTTTACGAAAGCAGCGGAACAGCCGAGGAACGATGGGGGGGATAAGATCTCCTATATCCTCAACTTTCGGAGGAGGAATTCCAGGACTCTCGAAGCATTTGCTGAAGCCGTTGAATCCGAAGTGCGAAGGTTCGATGCTTGGTGCTCCGCTAGAGAAGAAGACATCTGCCGTGCTCAGGGACCTTCCGGAACAGCCAGACAGCCATTGGTCGTTAGTTTACTCAGCCTGGAAAAATCTGTTCGAGATGAATTCGGGGCTACCTTTGACACGCTAAAGAAGACCCTGGAAGGTGTCATCCAAAAGGCCTCCGCCTCCCGAAAATACCAGGTTCACTTCACCAAGTCGAGCGTCACTGGTCCCTCCGCGATGCCGATATGGGATTTAACCGAGGTCCAGAACAACGTCCCCCCGGCAGCCGTCACCACCTATCTCCTGAACGCCCTTCTGTATGCGGTTCGCGAGCAGGACTTGATGGGAGAGACTACTATTTCGGCGACACTGATGAGAGTCTTCTCCAAAAGTGTCGAGCCTGTTTGGTTGATGATTGGGGCGTGGATTAGGGACGGGATGCCGATCCACGATTCGTCGAGTCTCGGAGCTCCTGCGGTCCACGAAGGTGATGGAGGAAACGGCCGAGGAGGCATAGACGATGAGTTCTTCATCGAGGACAACGAAATGCCATTATTGGACCCGGACTTCTGGGCGGACGGATGCACTCTGAGGAACGACGGAAGCGGTGCCTCGCAGGTGCTCCCTGTATTCATCGAACACGTGGCCCAGGATGTGTTAAGTACTGGGAAGGCGGTCGGTCTGTTGAGGGCCCTTGGTGGGGACCCTCAACCTGAAGATCTCGGCGATACAGACGCAGCCCTTGCGGCTGCGAGCGTCGGTTGGAAGCGGTTCGAGGCGATTATCCGGGAATATGGCTCCTCCGGGGGGAAGGACGAGGAGAATACTATACTCCCCACCTCAGCAGAGGTCCTCTCGAGGATCGTCCACGAAGATCTCCACCCTCGCTATATCTCCGCCCAACAAGGGCTTATGAAGGTCCTGCGAGAAGATTGCGAGCTCGAGTACCACCTGAACGTGATGGAAGACTGCTACTTTATGAGGCGAGGAGATGTAATGAACCATTTCCTCGACTCGCTTTTTGCCAAGATGGACTCGCAACAGGCTTGGTTCGATTTCCACTTCCTCAACAGCGCGTTCAGAGATGTCGTGGAGATGAGCTATCACAGGTGGATTGACCCTTCGCTCGTTCGGCTCTCATATCAGGATAGTCCGGATAAAGCGACAATTAGGAGCGTGAGAGGGTTAGAATCGTTGTTTGTGGAATACGCTGTCCCGTTCCCATTGACCTACGTCTGCAACCCAAAGGCAATCCAGTCGTATTCCTCGATCTTCGTTTGGTTGACACAAATCAAACGAGCGAGGAGCCTCTTGGAAAATACAGTTTTGCGTGGGTCAGGGCTCGGGGCTAGGGGCACCAACCAACAAGCCGAGATGCAAGCTTTCTACGTGCTCCGGAATAAGCTCTCTTGGTTCGTCAAGTAAGGAAGAAGGCGGTCATTCCATTACGTTTGGCTGACACTTTTTCCTGGTACAGCACCCTGCTTGACTATGTCTCAACCTACGTGTGTCCTGTCCATTCCTTTCGGCGACGACAGTGTGACAGCTTACTGGCTGCTCACAGGTCATCCAAATCGAAGTCCGGAAGTTCCATAAACGCCTTCAGGAGGTCAAGTCGCTCGACGAAATCATTGAACTGCATAACGAACAGTAAGCCCCTTTTCAAACCTCCGGTCTGGCGGTTGATCAACCTGAAACAGTATCGAGTCGATCAAAACCAGATGCTTTTTACAACAGAAGGTAGGGTAAACTTGACCCACCAACGTCAATCCCTGGCTAAGGAGACCGTTCTGGCTAGGCTGCTTCGATATACCGCTCCATCCTTTCGATCCTCGACATCTCCCTTTACTTCACCAAATGTTTCGCGACCCTCAAGGGCGAATCACCTCAAGATAGCGTTTCTCGAAGCCGTGATGTATCAGTTTCTCTGCGTATCAGAAGACACAGGAGCAAACGACTTCGTCGGTTGCGCAAAAACACGATCGAGTTCTCCCGCAACGGGCAAGGCCACGATGGGGCCAGCATCGGTTCTGATATGGAAAACAGCGATTCGGAGCAAGGAGAAGGCGACGGGGATGAGGGATATTGTATGGAACCACCTTCTTTCATTGGGGACACCACCATCTCGTTCGCGGAGGAAGACGCATTCATGAGGGTGGAAAAGATGTCGAGCGAACTTGATGGACTTATCCGGTTCGTTCGCCGTGGGGTTGAGAATCTCGAAGGCAAAGGTGGACCAGAATCACCAACATTTGGTGTCCTGTCGTTCGCCCTGGAAGATTGGGATAGATAGATCCTGTATCATGACGCAACATGCACACTAGATATTGGATACAACGAGGGGCACTGATACAAGAGTTGGGTGTGGGCGAGGAACGTAGGACAAGTTGCATTTCTGGGTTTCACCTCTATGGAAACGGTCGGGGAGGGTCATAGGTGCGGTGCCCAGCCCGGGTACATCCTCCCCTGTGATATCAAAGTGTTAGAAACGGGCACATGTCGACGAGACCTAGTTGACCTACCAGATTCGCAGGGTCCGTAGCTTCCTGGATGACCATCTGCACCAAGTTACTGGTCGATATTTCCTTCAGGTTCCCTTTCCCGTTCGAGGCATAAATACCCCTCAGCTTCTTTCCGATTGGGTCTAAGGCATTCTTCGCCAACACTTTGAGATCGGTCAAAGCTTTCACGTTGTTATTGTTCCCCCCCTTCGACTTTCTGTCCTGTACGGCTGGTGAGTAATCCACGCCTCCGCCAGGTTGTGGACGGCTCGTACCAATCTCCTTTTCTCATCCTCCCATTCCATCAACGGATCGTGAATAAAAGCATCCAAGACACTCATGAGGCAGTCTTTATTGGTGCGCAAGATCTGCAGTGTGATCTCACAAGCGATACGGAAAAGACCTGAAAATGTGTGAGCGCCATCAAACAGGATGGCACGGTGCCCACCTTCAGGTCCTGTTACACCAAGTGCGTCAACGATATTTTGGGTGAGTCGGAAGGGGACACGTTCAGGTGTTTCCAAAGTTTTCCCCTACATTATGTCAAGGGTCGCTGTGCCTCGATGTGATAAGTAGAAATACCTTCTCGAAAAGGCAGTTGAAGTCAACATGCACAACGTCCCCAGTATGTGAGTCCATAAGGATGTTCTCAAGATGGCGGTCGCCGAGACTGCGACCAGGGTCAACGGGATGAGTTTGGGAAAAGTGGTGGCTACCGTACCCAAGGATGAATCCGATGATAGACATAACCGCCGCAGTTCGACTGTAGGCCAAGCGACTTGACAGCCAAACAGAAGGTTCTGGGAAGGTCTCCAGGAACCAGTTGTGGAACAGAGGGGGGAACCTATACCACGGTTCACCTTCAACGTTCAAACGAGGGAGTAGAGCGGCACAGACTGCTTAAGAATGCCAGTTTGAAATATTTCCGCGACCTCTTTCGGCTCGGCGCCCTTTATCCGACCGAATTCATGCGCTAGTTCCGTGCTCTGAGAGACCTTTAAACCTACCGTTCGACATAAATCCAGAACCGTGACTCACCCACCCACCGGGGATGCCCCGATGTTCATACATTTTCACGAGTACGTTACGCACGGGGACAGTGTAAGACACCCACTGGATGAATCCACACTCCTCGTTCAGGGTGACGACACCATATGTGCGGATGTCTGCAGCAACTGTGAGTCACCCCGCGCGTCGTGTGGGGAAAAACTTACAGAGTTTCCGTCTACGAGATTCGGAGTTGGCCTTCAACAGTTTGTTTATAATTCCGTTGAAATCCATCAAGCGAGCGTCCTTTCGCAGGTCATCTTTTGGTTTTCCAAGGAAAACATACGACTGGCCATCGCTACCTCTTATGCTGATTTTCCTTGGCTTCGCCAGAGAACGCATGATCTCGATTTCGTCGTAAAGGACTGTCGAAAATTAGGTCAAGTATCCTGGAAAACAAAAAGACAGCCGACAGACATTCAAAGGTGGGAGCATCGATAGGGAAAGGCTGATGGGTCGTTTCGGATGAGGAAGTAGGTGGGAAGTTGGCTATCAACGACTCCTGGAGGGGGATGATCACCCTGGAAGGTGTAAGCTTGAAGAGGTTTGGGAAGTTCTTCTGCATATTCAGAGTCTTCCTGTCGTCCCTGATGGGATAGTCACACAAAGCGAGTAGCTCGTTCGTCATCGTCAGGGAGTCGTCTATGAGGCCAGGAACGTCTGTGTTCCTATACCGCGGATCTGACTTTTTGATTCAACCAGGTAAGTAATTCGTATCGAGAATACTGCCGAAATTGAACTCACCCTCAATCGTTCTAAGAGTCTCTTTCCTCGTGTCGCCCGGGTGGTTTTCGTAGACTTGACCACGGATATGAACAACCAGAGTGCTTGCTTTGGGTACTCCCCGATTATACGAGAAATCAAGTTTGCAAGCAGGTTGTAAACCTCATTGCTCCTATGGCCGACACGTGAAGCGATCTGGGGAAAGGCCGGGAACCACTGCAAGGTGTAAGAGCGGTTGTAACAGGGTCGAGAGGGAGAGAAACCAACTTTGTACGTGGGGATCGCTTCAATGGCTTTTGAGACCTCCTGATTTATCTTCTGATTGGACTCCATCTTTAGGTCCGGGTCATCTTCCCCCAGATCCAACCACAGGGTCAACAGACGTGGTACAGTTTGATACACGTATTTCGACCCAGCTTTGATTGCTTTTGAATAGTACCTGATTGTATTGAGGTTCATCCGAGAGCCTCTGTTCCTACGGCTTAAAAACGGTAGCTGATGATAAGAGATTTACCCACCTCACTCGCAAATCAGCCGGTGATAGCATTTTGAAGCACTCGTCTTGAAAATGACCAAGGTGAAAGTGACCACTCTCCCACCTGAAAGCCGTCAGTCGAGCGAGCACAGAAGAACCTTTTCTCCCTACATTGTGAGTATCTCTGCTCCTGCTTGGAAGGCCTTCAGAACCTCGGGGGGCGGATACCGCTCCGATTCACTCATCCAACGGGCACGGGTTACAAGAGCCTGAAGGGTCGTAAGCAAAGCGGAGGATGCATGTTAGATATGGGCTACCTTGGCCTTTGACTTGCGGTTTTCCTGATCATCGGTCTGCGGGGAGGAACGGAGCGCATGCTCGAGCTCCTGAAGGGCCCGGAGTGGTTCACCAGTAGCCTTTGTCAACTTTGCGCTCTCAATAAACCAATACGGCGCAGCCCTACGCTGAGCTTGGAGCATTGCGCTGTACGCTGTTTGCCAATGACCAGCCTTTCTAGCAATCTTTGAGCTATCCAGCCACGTGAGCCCGATGACGTTGTCGTCGTCGTCTTCTTGGTTACCACTGCCGAGCGTTCGTTCAACAATACTCATACATTGGCTACGAGTCACTCACTTGATGCCAAATGCAGTCCGCCGCATGCTCAGAATCGGTTCGCGGACCCTGAAGGCGGGAAGAGTTGCCTCCAGCCTAGCGGCCAAGGCCCCAGAGAGCTCACGTAGCGGACGCGGCGGAGGTCCGGTGGATACTGAGCTGATCAAGTCGATCTCCTGCAGCATGTGCAAGTCCAACACGGATTGATAGCAGCCACGATACCCTCGCGCACCAACAGCCGTTATGGGAGCACCGAGCAACTTGCGCGCAGACGCGAGAGCGGCAACGGGAGACTCCCCGTTGTGGTAAGCAAGGAGAACTCGAGCGACCACCGTGTTGGACGTATCGCTCTCCGTCCGGTCAACACATATTTGTACCTCTTGCCAGTCACCAACCATCCACGCGCTCTCGACCTGGAAGCCAATCAAGGATGGTTCCCATTCAGGGTTACGAGTGAGCACGCCCTTGACGTGTGTGCGGAGAGTATCTAAGAACCGTGTCAGCCAAGTCAGGGATGTCCACAAAATGACGACAGAGACCATAGTGTCCCAGGTTCCGAAGGCAACGCAGAAGTCCGATGTGATAGTCGAGGTTGTTCGGGTTACTCTGGAGCTTGACTTCCCAGCAGCTCTGAGCAGATGTCCACCGGCCTGTACTCTCGTGTTGCCGAATCTGGTGTTCCAATGACGGTGATAAGACCAGGGCCGAAACACCCTCCATCCCGTCGGGTTCGTCGAGGTTGGCATATATTTCGTGGAGGTGCTCGTAGTAGGGCTGTAATTCGGCCTCGGTAGCATCGTTCGCTTTTAGGTCGAAGACTTGCCCCTCAAAGCTCATCAAAGACCGCGAAAACGCCTTGCACTGGAGGGCCGCCCGAGCCACGAGTTCGCGAGGTATACTGGACAGAATAGAGTCCACCCGCAGCAATCGTTGGTCCATTTCATCGCCCCCGTACGTCCTGCCCCGCCTGGTCCCGCCATCGGGTTTCTTGTTGGTCGCTTCTTGCCGAACTAATCGAACCCACTTGTTCAAGTGATCCATGAGCATAAATATTGCCTAGTAGAATATCAGAGAACCGCCGGACTCCGAGGACGGGCGTCACACCTGAGTGCTGAGAAAACGTTTGTCGTCGGTTGACTTTCCGTCTGGATTTACCTGGTCTTGCAACACAGTCAAAATCTCCATGCGTATGAGTTCGACCTCCTCCTCCGGTCCAAATATCATAAGGTTCAAGACCAGATGCGGAAGCAACCGATGAGCGATGCTTGCGTCCTTATGCACGATGATCCAGTTGAACAGTGGGAATATTGCATTAACGTGAGTTCCGGCCGCCTTATCGAGGAGATACGCCGTCCATTGCTGGATCCACTCTCGGTAGGTAGCCTGAACAAAATACACGATGCCAGAGTCCCTGATCTCGAGTTGGTTCTTCTTGTGATACTTCGACTCTAGGAACGGCGCGACCGTTTCAACAACGTGTTTCGGTAGCATCTCCCAGCGACGCCGAACCTTCAGGGTTATAGATGAGGGCGGTGCCGTAGAAAGAATGTTAGGCGTGAACTTGCAGAACTTGAGCAATTCTTGTATCACGTAGGCGACTTGAGTCTGGTAGTTGAGATCGCTCGCAGAGCGGAACACTCCGACAAGGACGTCGGATATTAGATACAGAGCAAACGCCACGGCGTCGTTCTCGTCGTCGAAATTGCTGAACAGTGCTGCACTTTCGTCGCCCGAAGGGAGCTCAAAGCGGTCCGGGTCTACGGCCCCGAAGATCCCAAGGCAGTGGTAAGCGAGCAACCTCAAGGGTTCCGCGTTATCATCGTCCCGGGTTGCCGCGGCCGTGAGTTTCGAGACAATCTCCGAAACAAGAGGGGAGAAGGCATCCCCAGATGCAAGGTCGTGAATGAATCCGGAGTGTTTCGATAACATGAAAGCCTTTAGCTCCTCCATTGCCTGACAAGCGACCACGTAGTTTTCGTTGGAAGTACGATTTAGTATCCTCCATAGTTGGTTCTCTGGCGTTTCGTCACTACGAAGTTCCGATAGCCTCGCGCTGGCTGTCTGCAGTTCTTGGTACCTCCGTAAGTCGGCTACCTCATCGAGGTGGGAGCCAAGCTTGTCGCCGCATTTGATAACGATGTACTCGAGACATTCTTTGGCCACAGCTCGTTCGTCCCGACTGAATTGCTCCCACGACGCGAGGAATGCTGCGCTTGTTGCACCAATATACAGGCCGAGATCTGACGGTTGCAGCGTTTGTAAGAAAACCTTCCAGGTGTCGAGGGTCGCCGAAACAAGCGGGGGGGATCCAAGCATGGCTTGGAGGAGTGCCATTGTCTGAGTCCGTTAGGCATGGCTCCACGACACCAATGGAGAGGGACTCACCTGTAATCCGATGCCACTGATTACACTCCCAACATAGGAGATGAATGGGGCAATCCCCCCGATTATCTGGCACTTCATCTCGACAGTTTTCTTTCCATACATATCGTGGAGAAATTCGCTCAGGCGCATCATAATCGCGAGCATATTTGTTGCCACAAATTCCTTAGTAGCAACTTCCTGGTTGGGAGAGCGGGTTTTCCTGGAAGGAGACTGAGAGGTTGCTACTTGGACTCTTCTGAACCCGCCGATGACCTGAGCACTATAAGCAACTGGGGCCGAGTTTCACGAAAGGAAAACTTACAAGTGACTGTGTGCCTGGGTCTCCATTATGCATAGCGATGACAAGTTCAGTGAGCAGTGGAACGTCACAACTGAGGATAAAGCTCTCGAGAGTAACCCTTTGTTGGCCAGTGTTCTCGTTAAGCAGATCCAAAGTGAAAGCTAGGGCCTCATCGATCGTGGTCGTGTCCTGGAGCAGGAATATACGAGCCAGTAACTCTGCTGCTAGTCCCAAAACAAGGGCTGATATAGGCTCCGAGAGCGTATTCTCGATGAAATCCAGGACGGGGCGGTTCCTTTGTATAATATATTTGGGAAGAGTCTCCCATAGCGTGTGTCGTATGAACTCTGGTACGCCCAACGAAAGAAATCGACACAGCTCGACCAACACCATGGGCTCGGAGTTGATTCGGGACATTGCGAAATCAACGATTTGCCGCATGTATTGGAACAAGAAGTCATAGTGAGATTTCTTGTAATATTTTGCGAGTTGCATTAGCTACAAAGGTGTTGCGAGTCAGCAATATTTCAGCAACCAATCGTAGCTTCACTCACCTGTAAGTATGCGGTTCCACGGATGGCATGATTTGGCCTTCCAATCTGGGAAAATATCGCACAGATGGCCCGCCCTAAGACTTGGCCCGCAGCAACCCTTCGCCGGGTGAACAGTCATCAGAGATTGAATGGATTTTCTGGCGTACTTTGAGATATATCCGAGAACCAACAGAGTCGTCTCCTTGTGTGTGTCTGACCGCTTGAACCCTTGCAGAACCGATTCCATCAACGACGGAGCTTTGTCGTTTTCATTGGTTTGATTCAACCTAACAAGCTCTGCAGCGACGTGGCTGGGCGAGCGGCGTGAACACTCGCAGCACAGCAGTTGCATCGGAAACGTACCCTGATGCTAAACGGATATGGCGACGATCACTCATCAACCCCTTGACACAAATACTGCGGGCAGCACTCAGAGCGGATGCAGAAAGTCCTGACTGATGGTGTTTGAGACATTGCCACAGACATTCCATCACTGCCTGGTGCACCGCAGACGTAACCTCGTTGCTTGACTGCCCCTCCAACAACACCTCAAGGACCTGTGAGCAGGTGGTCAAGATCACGTATCCGTGCTTCGGGGTGAACTCGGGAGTACACTCGGCCTCCAGATGGACGAGGCAACATGCCAGGTTGCCGATCTCCTTCGCCAACGCCACACGCCCCTGTTCCAGGGGCTGATATAACGGCTTGCTAGTGGGTGTGAGCGGGCTGAAACTGATGGTATATACAAAGCACGAACCTCTCAAAACGGCTGCGAATGTCGGAAAGTGCGCGGGTCATATACGAATTTCGTGACATGGACGTATCATCGTCCATCCAATCGACAGAATCTGGGGCGATGATCCTTTCAACAAACACCCTCACGCGTGACATCCACTGGACTCTTCCGTGAGCAGGTTTGGTGTCTTGTGCGCCTGCAGCGGTGTCTCGGACCGCTCCTAGCACCCTCCCTATCCTTTCTGTGGTGGTGCGGGGACTGCTCCTCAGCTGGTCCAACCGGACCTCAAGCGCTTGCAAGACTTCTTCGTTGTACGTCCGCGCGCACTTGCTAACATATGACATGGCAGTGTCCTTAATTGACATGAGATCAGGGGTGCACGCTGCGGACACGCATGCTCAACGTACTTGAAAAGCGTTTGGCAACTCCTTCGAGAGGATTGAGTCGATAACGGGGACCAGGTCCGTCGCGGTACACACTGGACCCATCACATATTCCTGGAAAGTGGCATCGAAATGGTCCCAACCCCCCTGCGAGTTGTGCTCAAGACGATACAGGATCGCGCGGGACTGTATGGCACGCGAAGCGCTTTCAACACCGCTCCCATCACGGCAGAATGGTTGGATGACCTGCAAAATACGGGATACCGCCTTGATACGCTCCATTGGGGGTGATGGGCACGACGATGACAGAAAATGATCGCAGAGGTCTCTCGATGTGGAAACCGCACGTCGGGTGTGATGAACTAGTAGTTCTTGACACAGCATTGGGGGTGAAAGTGTTCTCAGAACGATTGCGCTCAAGAAACTAAGGAATAGAGGAAGTTGAGACGGTTTACGGATAACGATGGAGTCGGGGATGGTATCCTCCTGCTGTTGGTAGATTAGGAAGTGAACCAAGAAGTGCAATGGGCATCTCACTGCATCAAAAACTGTGTTGTCCGGGCCGTTTTTTTGAATACCGAACACATGGATTCTCCACGGTAGGACGGGCTTGATGATTGAGTTGAGATAGTCTGGCCAGTGGTGAGACCGAGAGCGGAGTGTAAACAACAGAATGGGTACCGTCACATATGCCAAGGCACTTGGATATAATGCTTCCAAGAGTGACCCACGTCGTTGCCTTGTCCTCTCCTAGCTTGGCACCATTTCCTAAGGACTGAAGGAACTGAAAGATCGCATCCATAACAATTCCCCTCAGCGCTTGTGGGCTGACGACGGCGTCGCTTGGAGGTACGTCTACCGAGCACCATTGGTCTAATACATAGTGCAGACCGACTAACGTCGTGAATAGAAGCTTCGCGCCCGAATCGTGACCAATAAACAGTGACGGCTTGGAGGAAACGGCCCGCGACACCACCTCAAGGATGAGCTCTATGAGCTTGATCTTCTCGTGTAACAGGCCCCATTGCCATCCCTGCGGGCTTGGAAGTTTCGAAAGGTAGTAGCGACAAAAGTTCAAGATGAGTGGAACCCAGTCTTCGTCGGAATCCAATCCCAGGCTGGAATTACTGAGATCCCCGTGTAAAAGTTCAAGTAGATCCGCGGACTCCTTGTTTTGCAGTGTCGGTACCGGTCGTGGTAGAGAGGAGGATGGTATGGACAGGCTGGAATCCATGTCCGATGCTGACCACGGACGCGTGAGAGGGAACACGGTATGTCACGCAGATCACGACCCTCCGTCACAACCTAATTACGGCGCGGTACGCTGGTGGGGGAACACAATGTACGAGGTGTCTACCTCCTGCCAGCACGACGTTTATCCTTCGCCTTTCCCCGGAGCATCGCCTTCTCTTCTGCCCTCTCCGGCTCGATAGATGCATGAGCTTTCCTGATCCTTTCGTTGTATACCCTGTCCTTCTCTTGTTGCTCCTTCTGCTTGACGGCAGCCAGAAACCTCGCATCCTTCCGTAACTCCCTGATCGCACCCTTCTTCTCTTGCTTGATTTGCCTACGCAGTTTTGTGGCCTCGTTTCTCTCGTGGTCAGGGTCACGGTTCCGGAGGTAATTTGAAGAGTGCTCCTCAAACTTGGGCGCGTACGACGGGATCGGAATTGGTTTGTGCATCTGGAGACGAAGGGGGGTCCTCTGTTGTTTGGAGAACTTGAGGAGCCTGGATAAAACCGAGTTTGTTACAGTAACTCGATCCTGGTCCGCAGTCAGCCGACAGTTTATAACATTCGGGTGACGTCCTACCCGAAGCTCCCCTGGGAGACGATCCACATCTAATTGAGCAAGGATACCTTGCACGGGCGAATACAACTCCAAAAAACCGTCGAGACTCTTGTATTGATCCGCGAATCGTTCCAATAGAGCCAGGCATGTTCCAAGCAAGTTTACCTTCACTTGTTCGCCTCCGGTCCCGAGGAGGATGGCAGGGAAGTCAGCGACTCCCAAGGATAACTTATGTGCCTTCCTCGCGTTCAATCTCAGTTCTGGGTGTGTACTGAAGTCCGGAGACGGAAACGATCCCGGGGGGGACCCGGCATCCTTGGGCTTGTGTGGAGAAAGCTGGAGAAGAGCATTCGCCAAGAATGTCACCACCTCGGGTACAAACCGCTTGGAGTAATCCTCGAATTGCAGCCACAGCGTGCAAATGAAGAGACCGCTACAGATGTCGCTGAGATTCCTGACACGACACAGGCCAAGGTATGACGCCATCAAGAGACGAGCTGGGTTGATAACGGGGTGGTTCAAGTCGCTGGCGGACCAAATTAACCCCGTTACCCTTAACACCATCAGTTCCGGTAGGCCAGGCCAGGTCTTAACCTCTGGATTTGTTGGGCCTCTCGACAGTCCGAGTCGGAGGTTCTTCTGCATCAGCACCAACTTCTCAACGAAGTACTGGGCGGATGCGGTGGGGTACGCTTTTGACAAAGCGAAAAGGTGGGGCGTTAGCGCGGAGAGAAGAGTGATTCGAGGGGAAGATGGGGCCATGATATGCAAGATGTGGTCGATGAGTACCCCCGTCAGTCCCTACGAGGACCCATCGTATCAGCCAAGTATGAAGGAGCAGGGGATGAACCAGGTACATCACCTGAAGCTTTAACTTGTTGCCTTCAGCGAGGCTAGGATGGTGAAGGGTCCGTATCCGGTGGACCACCGTCGGCACATCCTCATCTTTCACGCCTTCAAGGATGTCCAAAAATTCCTCGTGTGACTCTGGGCACGAGAATGTATACGGGAGTTCCTTCTCTGCACCCGACCTTGCTGTCCTTCCCTTCCGCTTCGGCACGAGCTCGACATCATCTCCCTCTTCAGCTGAACCCAGGCCCTCAGGCTCGGACCATGCGCCGCCTTCACCCTCCTCGTAATCCCCATCGTCCCCATCGTCGCTACTGACCCCCAACCCCCCAACGTCGTCTTCGTCCTCTTCTTCCCCCTCACCGTCCTCTCCATCCTCATCGGACTCATTTGGCACTTCTTCCTGTAACCCCGGGCCAAAACCATCCTCGCCGTAGAAATCGTCCTCGAGATCATCCCCACCGATTTGTTTGAGACGCTTCCTTCGTCCGTTCTCACCTTCGCTACCAGAGTCTTCTCCCCGCATCCTCCTCTGTCTCTTCCTTTCTGCCCTCTCCAGGACTTGCTTCTCCTCCAATGCGAGTTCCTCCTCAGTCTTCGTCCTGTCCTTGGGCTTGGCCCTCTGTTCGAAAGCGAGCTCCCTGACAGCTTTGTCATATTCCTGGTCCTCGTCGTTCGGTCCCTCCAGGGCAGCGCTGATCTTTACTTCATCTACGGATCTCTCTGGGTCGACGGTATAAAGCAATGAACGCAAAGACTCCAAGTCTTGGTCGAGTTGGTGTCGGAGGTCCTCGTCCTTTTCTTGTTGCATTTGACGAAGATACTAGATGAGGGGCGTGTCAGCAAGAAAGATAGCCCAGTTGAGAAGGGACTGACCTTATGTTCCTTGCTCTTCGCGATAACTTCGGCCATGACTTCACCCTTTGTTTTCTTCCGCTCTGGCTGGAAACAACCACGGGTTAAGGAGGGAAACACGCGTGGGGACACTCGCTCCACTCACCCCCTCTTCGTCGTCGTCCTCGTCGCTTTCGAAACCTCCGAAGTGAACCTTTTTCACCGTTCTCGAGTCAACATGACCAGCGTCCTCATCGCCATCGTCATCGAGTCCAAGGCCAACGTTATCAAAGTCATCCAATTTCGATAGACTTTGCCCGTAGTGCGTGAGTTCGTCTTCCTCCTCCAGGTTGAACAAGGCGCCCTTGGACTCTCGCCGCCGTTCCTTGGTGAAACGCTCAAGCATACGCTCCTCGGGAGTCATCGTGGGGTCATTTTCGCCAAAACGGCGATCCAGGATTCCGCCAGAGCGATCCCTGTCTTGGTACTCTTTGAGTAGAGTTTTCGTGCGCTATGTAACACGTAAATACAGTCAAGAGATAATGCAGAGGATTGGCCCATCCCACAGACCTGTTGGATTCCTGCTTGTTTACTCTGCGCGGGTCGACCGACGGCACCCTTAACCCTCCTCCCACCAACGTCGTGTTTTACCTTCGCGACCTGAACATCGAACGGATTCATCTTTTGCTGAATCTCACGAAGCTTCGTGGTCTTCCTCTCCTTGTCGGCATCTTCGTTCTTCGAGCGTTTCCGCTTGTTCCCTGACTGGGGTTTTGTCACTCCGGCTTGAGATAACGCCGACTTGAGTTGGGATAACTGGGACCCCTTAGCCATGGAACGGGAAGACGGAAGGACGAGGTGAAAATTCAGTAACCCTAACCCCACACTCTCGATCACTTTGAAGTTTACACTGTAACCTTGTGTCACCTATGCATGGTGACCGAAACTGTCCTCGCTATGGGGAGTTCGCTGGATACTGTCCAGCGTGTGAGCACGAGACTCTTTCAGTTGGCACAAGCAGCCCGCAGACCGCCATCTCAAACACAACGGTTTATACGTTGTAGACCGTAATTGTTCTGAAACTCCCGCTCGCAATACATTCGCGAACGCTAACTGACCACTGGGACTTTGGTATGGACAGGGTCGAGCGAACGCTCATCAGGGTCCGGATGTAAGTGTTATCCAACAGACACCTGGGCGATTTAGCATCACCGGTTTCTAACCATAGGTGTGGGACCCCAGGCAGCCCGTATGAAATGTACCCAGCCTAGCGTTCGGCCACGGGGATCGTGTTCCCTGACCGGAGAAATAACTGGCGTGTCACTGGGGTGATACAACGGACGCACGGAAGTCGTACACCCAAGGGATATGTCTCAGAGTCATCGGATAAAATGACGAGAAATTTGAGAACAAACAGGTACTCGCGGAGTCAAAATCGAGACGTTGGCTCGTCCATTTCGCGTCCCCGCATTCAGGTGGTCGTATCAACAGCTGTCCGATGCCATGTGCTTCGTCCGGCACCAGCGTGAGTCTTGTGTGGTTGGCTAGCGGAGATACATTCACCCATCGTGAGAGAGAACAGACGCGAAACAACCAGGGTCGTGGTCTCCTACGGACCATATACAAGGGGGAAAGCCACGCCAGGACGGAACAATGCCAAATACTTCGGCGAGCGGTTCGTCCGGGTTTGGTATTGAGGGGATTTTCCAACGTCAGGGTGAATGACTTTCCCGTCAGTATCAGGGAAAGGACGTACAATAAAGCCTGAGTAAATTGGGGTTCACCCCACTTCTAATATGCACCGTTGTGCCTATACATTCAATCGCACGGCATGGCCCTCTGAATACGCGAAGCACAGCGGGACATGATAGTACACCCACCGATGTTACCCCGAAACACCATGGAGCTTTTTACCTCCTTGGGGATCTGGATCCACTCGAGCTTCTCCGGCGTGCGCGAGAAGGATATGGTTCGGGGGAGCGAGTGCGCCCCGGCCGACGACGGTCTCTCTCGGGCGGTGGGGGACTTCTGCTTCTACTCCTCCGTGAAGACACTCTTTGGTCGTCTTCTCCTGGGACTCCCAAGGATTTGAGCAGCTCCTCTACACCGCGCATGGCATCCGACTTTCCCTGTAACGGCAGCTTCTTCTTCGCCTTCTTTTCCTTCTTGCGTTCCTTCCGTGCTCGTTTCTCCTCAGATGTTTCACCCTGGTGCCTCCTGGACTTCTTTTTTTTGCCGGCCCTCTCTTCCCGACGTTGCGCAATGATGAAGTCTCGCATGGGATCCTCGGGGTCAATATCTGCGGCAATATCGGATTCCTCAGACTCCGGCGGAGCGTCATCTACATATTAAATCCAGCGAGCTCGATAAATTGCCAAACGAAAAAAGGCGGGCAGTTGAGATGGAGACAACGCACCGATGATCATGTCTGGCTTAGCATTGAGACTTTGTTCCTCAGGATCCACCCACTCCCCGTCTAGGTTCTTTATGCGTTTCTCCTTGTAATCCTTCACATGGTCCACGCGAATTGTACGCTCCAGGATGTTGGCTCCGTTTAGATTGTCCACAGCTAGGACGGTCGACCTTTGGTCTTCGTACATCAGAAAGGCGAAACCCTTTGGCTTGCCGGTCTCTTTATCACGGGGCATGTTGATATTCATGACTTCACCGAACTGGGAGAAGATCGTGATGACGTCTCCCTCCGTTAGGTCTCGAGGAAGACCTCCTGCGAAGATGTATGCGGAGTCTGAACGGCCCGTTAGCGAGGACTTGTGAGCCCGTCAGGTTACAATCACGCACCCTTGTAGTCATCGTGCCATGAACCGCTGGTTCCCAGGTCAAGTTCGCGTTGATTGATCCGTTTTATTTCCTGTACGACACTGAAACCAATCTGTGAGACATTCGCCGCCGTAAGGGGAGAACGCGTGAAAGTTGGACGCACTTCATGGACGGAGCGGAAACAGGTTACTGCTCCGGATCACGTGCACTTTTGGAATCTCATCTCAAAAATTTCGCTCAAGTGCGATAAACCCCAACGATGGTCTCGTTCTCGCTCCCCCCTATTACCGACAATCCAGATGGGTCTTGGGGCCCTTCTTCATCCAACATGCCCTCCGAATACAAATTCAGGGAGATCCCTTATGCTCCCTACTCAAAGTCAGATAGGCTAGGCAGGTTTGCCGATTGGTACGAAGGCGCCGGAGACGGTCGAAACCCCGCCCCGGGCCTATCCACAACTCAGGGAACAAGATCTGCTCCTACTCGCGGCAGGAAAGAAGGCACTCAAGCCTTTGGAAGCGGAACTGCCAGCGCTTTCGCTTACTTCCATGTCGAAGACGAATCTAGTTTCTCTCTGGTCGACAGCAAGGCCACCACTATACGCAGGGGTGGCGGGATTACCAGAGGAGGGACGCGGGGTCGTGGCAATACACCATACAACCGTGGCGGTCAGAGATCGGGCGGTCCTAATCGAGGAGGCTTCCAATCGAGGGGTGGGGGCCAACGAGGAGGTGCAAGGAGGGGATGGAGAGACTGGGATAAGGTACCCAGATTGCGTCTCACTCTGGTTTACTGTGATTGACCTGCGTTCACCTCGACAGGGCTCTCGCGCTCGCGAATCCTCTGTTGCTATTAACCCTTCGTGGTCCATGCTGGAAGAAATCGAAATGCTTCGGTTGTCGAAGCTGCGTATGGAGGTCGATGAACCAGAGGACCTGTGAGTACAGAAGCCCGTCCGGCCCGCTGCGATTCTGACAATCCAAAGGGGATCGTATGGCCGACTGTTCCCCTATGATAAATCTTACGACCGTGTCAACACCAAGCTCGAGAGACCACTACAGGCGCGGGACAGGATCAAATACAACATCACCACGAGCGATGATCCCGTTATGCAAGAGGTGAAATCCCCAGTGATGGTTTATTCGGACAACTGGCTTACGTTGTCCCTCATAGCTGGCCGCCAAAGAAACTGCAACGGTATACGTAACCGACAATATCATTGGCGTGCTGATGTGCGCGCCGAGGTCCGTCCTGCCGTGGGACATCGTGGTGAACCGAGAGGGAAACAAATTGTTCTTCGATAAGCGAGACGGTGGCGCTTTCGATACCGTAACCGTCAACGAAAACGCCGCCGATCCGCCTCTAGACCCGCTCCCCCCCAACCCGAACAATCCAAACGAGAAGGCCCCCGAAGCCCCCTCGATTAACTCGGCAACCAACCTCTCTCTAGAAGCCACCTACATCAATCAAAACTTCGGCTTCCAAACCGTTACCGAGAAGGCACCCCCACCCGCCATTGATTTCGCCAAACCCAACCCCTTCTACGGTCCAGAGGAGACAGAACCGATGGCCTCGTGTGGGTACAGGTACCGCTTATACGACCTCGGCGTCACAGAGGACGAAGATATCCGGCTTTGCGTGCGGACAGAGGTCGACGCATATACCCCTGGCCAAGGCAACCCCCGCGAGGGACAAGGCCTGGTGACAATTCGTGCGCTGAACGAGTTCGACCCCAGAGCCACAGGCGCTGGTGGTGCGCCGGACTGGCGGACCAAGTTGGACACCCAGCGAGGAGCCGTCGTCGCCACAGAGATGAAGAACAACAGCTGCAAATTGGCAAAATGGGCTATCCAAAGCATCCTAGCCGGGGCAGAGCTGATGAAGATAGGGTGAGTTCCTCCTATCAGATGTCGTCATTCTTGACACTACCCACGTCTGTCCGGCCTGGACGTTGATGGAGTAAGTGAACGTTGGCTCACCGTTCTCACAGATACATTTCTCGTGTCAGCCCGCGCGATAACACACGCCACGTTATTTTGACCACTGCGTCGTATCGGCCACTGGACTTCGCCAGTCAGCTGAACGTCTCGCTCGCTAACGGGTGGGGCATAATGAGGGCAATCATCGATTTGTGCATGAAACAGCCTGATGGGAAATACGTTCTGGTGAGGGACCCTAACAAGGTGTGTTCGCGTTTCGTACTCTTCCCTACAACCCGAAAGCCACCCTCGTTGTGGGATATCGGGCCGACCTCGCCAGGGAAACGTACCTAATCACCTTCCACCACACATTTGTTTACTCACTTACCCCTCGGTTGTGACAGCCGGTCATCCGCCTGTATTCCGTCCCCGCCAACGCGTTTACCGAGGAGGAAGAGGAAGATGGTGCAGAAGACGTTGACGAACGAGAATTAGTCACTTAGGGTTCAGTTACTTTTGTAACGTAACACCGCTAGGAGTACAGGTTCACAGTACCGATACATTGGCATGATCACGACGAAAACAAGCTCGTCCCCACCTGGAAAAATCTATGAGAATCATCCAATTGTTCTAAGCGAGCCCATACAAAATAAAGCCCCGCATGGTACCAGGATTTGAAAGAGGCCGCCAAGCAACCCGCCTAGTTCTCGGTCCTCAGAAGCGTCTCAATGGCACTTTCCGTGGTAGGACTGAAAGTGTACAAGCGTGCATTCGTTGACCCCGGGGGCGAGATTTGCGGTCCAAGATCGGTTCGTCAGCGATCGCGCCAGAACAAGCAAATAGGAGAAAGAAGGTGAGAAAGTGGGAAACTTGGCATTAACTCCGCGTCCCACATGGGGTCCACGGGGGTACGTGGGCGAGAAAAAGAAGTCCGGTACGTACCTTCTCTGTAAAGCGCCAACCACAGTTTCCCTCCCCACGTTCGGGAACATTGCCGATACTTGGGATATCTCCGCTTCGCTTGGTATGCGGAGACCTGGGGACGATCCATCTCCCCCGGTCAACTCGTTGACCCAATCGCGCATCACCGATACCGTCGTTCCACCCCTTGAATTATCTCCAACACCACCGGCAGTAGGGCGCGTTGTCGATGAGGGGTTGCGTCGAGCTGTCGTAATCGGACCCTCGTCTTCATCCGTAACCCCACTCGCACTCGCATGAGGCACAGAAAGTGACACCCTTGAACCTTCGTGGAGAGCGCGGTTGGTCCTCCTGGGCGGCCGGGTGGACCCGATTACATATGGGGCTACGCTTGACGAAAGGCCTATCAA
>Ga0307516_10002161_pt1 | contig 26658 bp, 11 predicted proteins | sample 19_EM_MG_FD_203310 | JGI IMG/M metagenome (GOLD analysis project Ga0307516, IMG submission 203310) | Populus trichocarpa ectomycorrhiza microbial communities from riparian zone in the Pacific Northwest, United States - 19_EM | ecosystem: Host-associated > Plants > Roots > Unclassified | place...
AACACGGCGTCCGCAAATAGCGAGGGCACGCTGTGCGACACCCTCGGCCCCTTCGAAGAGGCCTTGAAAAAGGCGGTTTTGACCAACGAAGATTGCGCGCCCAAGGCCAAGCTCAAAGGCTCGATCAACTACGTCTTGACCATCGACTTCACGCACAAGCGCTTGCACGTGTTTCCCGGCGCGAGCGGCGAGTGGCGTGGCAAACAAGCCAGGCGGGCCGCCAGCTGTATCGGCAATGCCGTCAAAGTGGCCGATTGGAACATTCCGCACCAATTCCACGTCTACGCCATCGCGCTGCTCGCCACCTACGCCGGACCGCCTGGCAGCGAAGCCGCGCCGCCGTCGCCAGCGCTGAGCGCCACGCCTAGCGGTCCAACGATTCCTGGCGCCGCGGCACTTCCGAACTTCGAATAGGGACTCGAGATTTTTTTCACAAAGAGATCGGGAGATCGGGAGACGAGCAGGTTGGCGCCGACACGATTCCGTTGCTCGCGTCACAACGCACGCATCTTAGAGCCCGACGTTTCCGTTCCAACGAGGCGAACGCGGCTTGCCGCGTGAGCTGCCAGGTGGCTACCCGACCTTGGAAGGAAAAATCACGATCGGAAGCGATGACCAGACCTCACGCGACCCGGCGAGGCCGGGCGCGAAACCCGTGGTTCGGGAAGCGAAGGTCGCGGGGCGCTCGGTCCGCCGAGGCGAAACTAGGAACTCTTGATGCTGTCCAAGAGCTTGTAGAAATCGGGCTTGGCTTGCTTGATGGTCTTGCTGGGGCCGGTCATTTTGAAGAAATAGGGACCCGACGGGGTTTCGACGATGCCGCCGACCAGTCCGTAGTTGTCTTTGGCTTTGGCGGCGCCGCCCATGCTCATGCCGCCGGAGAACGTGCCGGAAGCCAGCTCGACGGTGTGCTCGTGAAGCCCGTTCGCCTCGCGATCGGCGCGCTTGACGTCGCCAGGTTTTACCTCGCCGAACTGTTTGACCCAGCGGTCGACGTTGGCGTCGATACTGCCGCCCTGGCCAGGGCCGAAGTAAAAAACGGTCAGCTCGCCGTCCTCACTATCACCAGTCGCGCGCGGTACGACAAAGCTTGCTTTGCGCATCGGGTTCGACGGAGGCACGCGCTTGAACGCCGGCGGATCGATCCAGGTGATGTGCAGCGGTTCTTGCTGCATCGAGGCCGCAGGAGCAGGCGTAGGCGCGGGGGCGGGCGCAGGCGTGGGCGGCAACGGCACGAGCGGCGACGGCGTCGTCGCTGTCGGCTCAGGAGCTTTCTTCTCACACGCGGGGCTTGCCGCAACGAGCACCAACGCGATGAACCAGGAATATGAACGGTGCATGGGAGTTTCGTATCGAGCGAGAAAACAGGCTTCTAGCATGCCCGCGGCGAGCATGATAGGAGCGGCAAGGATGCCTCAACCGGCCGCCTCGCTCGTGGATTGGGGCGCCTTCTTTGCCGCGGTGCTGGCGCTGATGACCGTCGACTTCCTGGTCTTCGGCCGCACCGCGCACATGTCGTTCCGCGTGGCCTTGCTACGCAGCTTGATGTGCGTGGCGGTGGGGCTCGGTTTCGCCGGCTTCGTGTTCATGCGCATGGGCGCGAACTCGTCGCTCTTGTACCTCACGGCCTACGTCGTCGAAGAGTCGCTGTCGGTCGACAACCTATTCGTGTTTTTGGTGCTCTTCAGCTATTTCGGCCTGAGCGAGAGCCGTCAGCAGCGCGTGCTGTTTTGGGGCATCGCCGGCGCCGTGATCATGCGTGGCGTGTTCATCTTCGCCGGCGAAGCGCTGCTGCACCGCTTTCATTGGATGATGTACCTGTTCGGCGGGTTTCTGATCTTCACGGGCGGCAAGCTACTTTTCCGTAAGGAAGAAGAGAACAACCCCGAAGACAACCCAGCGTTGAAGCTGGCGCGTCGCTACGTTCGCACCACCAGCGAGTACCACGACGACCACTTCTGGGTGATGCAAGACGGCAAGCGCTTTGCCACGCCGCTGTTCTTGATCCTGATCGTGATCGAGCTGACCGACGTGATCTTCGCGGTCGACTCCGTGCCGGCCGTGCTGGCGATCTCGCACGATACGTTCGTGGTTTACACCTCGAACATCATGGCGATTTTGGGCCTGCGCGCGCTGTACTTCGTGCTCTCGGGCATGATGGGGCGCTTTCACTACCTGGGCACTGGTCTGGCGCTGATTTTGCTCTTCATCGGCGCGAAAATGGTGGCAAGTAGGTTCTTTCACTTGCCCACCTGGGCTTCGCTGGGCGTGATTTTGCTGGTGCTCTGCGGAGCGGTGGGGCTCTCGCTTTTGCGGCCGTCAGCGGCGGGGGGGCCGCCCAAGGTTTCATGAATCCTCTGCACGAACGTCGCAGCGGCATCTTGCTGCATCCCACTTCGCTGCCAGGGCCGCACGGCCACGGCGATCTAGGCCCCGAGGCGCACGAGTTTTTGAGATTTTTGGCGCGCGCGGGACAGAGCCTGTGGCAAATGCTGCCGGTTGTGCCGCCTGGTGGCGGCGACTCGCCTTACGACAGTCCGTCGTCCTTTGCGGGCAGCCCCGAGCTGGTGAGCTTGCACTACTTGGTCGAGGACGGCTTGCTCGACGCAGGCGACCTCGCAGCGCCGGCTCGCCTGCTGCAAGCGGAGCGCGCCCGCTACGGCGCCGCCAAGCGCTTTCGCGCCCGTAGGCTGCGCCGCGCGTTCGAGCGCTATCAGGCCGGTGTCGCCCGCCAGGGCCTCGAGGAGCTACGCGAACGCGAACGCTTCTGGCTCTCCGACTATGCGCTGTTCGCGGCGCTCAAGGGCCACCAACAAAATCGGCCGTGGTTTCATTGGCCGGCCGAGCTGCGCCGGCGCGAGCCTGCAGCGCTTGCTGCGGCGCGTAGCTTGCTGGCGAGCGAGATCGCTTATCACGAGTTCGTGCAGCTGCTGTTCGATCGGCAATGGCAACGTCTGCGCGGCCACGCTCGCCACTTGGGCGTGCTCTTGCTCGGCGACGTGCCGATGTTCGTGGCGCACGACGGCGCGGACGTGTGGCAGCATCAGCACCTGTTCTTGCTCGACGAGCAAGGCGAGCGCCGCGGCGTGGCGGGCGTCCCGCCAGATTACTTCAGCGCCGACGGTCAACGTTGGGGTAACCCGCTCTACGACTGGGCTCGTCTGCGCGAGACCGGCTACGAATGGTGGATCGAACGCTTGCGCGGCAACTTGCGCCGCTTCGACGCGCTGCGGCTCGATCACTTCATCGGTTTTCATCGCTATTGGGAAATCCCCACGCAGTCGCCGAGCGCGCGCGAAGGCCGTTTCGTCGAGGCGCCGGGTCACGACTTTTTCGCCCAAGCGCGGGCAGCGCTCGGAAGTTTGCCGTTCATCGCCGAAGATCTCGGGATCGTGACGCCCGAGGTCGAGCAGCTGCGCGACGCCTTCGAGCTGCCCGGCATGCGCGTCTTGGCGTTCGCTTTCGCCGATGGCGCGCAGGGCTACTTGCCGCATCGCTTCCACGAGCGCTGCGTCGTCTACACCGGCACTCACGACAACGACACCATGGTAGGCTTCCTGGACGCTCCGGCGCGCACCCCGGACCCACACGAACGTGAGCAGCTCACGCGCCAGCGTGAACGCGCCCTGGCCTATTCGGGCAGCGACGGTCGCGAGCCGCACTGGGACCTGATGCGGAGCGCCCTGGCTTCGGTGGCAAATACCGCCATTTTCCCGATCCAAGACGTGCTGGGCTTGGGCACAGAGGCGCGCATGAACGTCCCCGGCACGCCGAACGGAAATTGGGGCTATCGGCTCGGGGCGCAGCTGCTCTCTTCCAACGTGGCGGCTAAGCTCGCTAGGCTGACGGAAACGTATGAGCGGCTTCCCTCCAGCCTTCGTCGCGATCCGTGAACGCCTGCGGCGGGCGCGCCTGGTGGGGCTCTTGCTGGGGCTCAGTCACAGCGGCATCGCGCTTGGGCAGATCCCGTTAGCCCCGCCGCCCGAGCCCGCGCCGAGCCGCGCCGAAGATCGGCTGCCGGGCGCGGCGCCGGTTGCAGCGCCACCAGCCACGACCACGGCGCCGGCGGCGTCCGCGCCGCCAGTCACGACCCTGCCGCCAGCGCCCGCCGGCGAGCTTGCAAGCGAGCCGGACAAAGCCGCGGCCGGTGACGAGCGCGATAGCACCACTCCCGGCGCGAGCCGTGAGGGCAATCACGTACCGCTTCGCTACACGCTCGAGGCCATTCAGGTGCGCGGCAACACCCGCACCCAGCGGCGCGTGGTGCTGCGCTACGTGCCGTTCAAACCCGGCAATGTCTTCGACGTCGACGACCCCGAGGTCGAGCTGTCGCGCTATCGTCTGCTCGGCACCGGTTTCTTTCGCGACGTGCAGTACTCGCTGAAAAAGGGCTCGGAGCGCGGCTTGGTGGTGCTGGTCATCGACGTGACCGAGCGCAACACCATCGTCATCAACGACATCTCGATGGGGCTGGCGGCCGACGCGGCGCGCAACGGTCGCGTGCGAACGCTGAGCGGCTACGCCGGGCTCGATCTGGCCGAGACCAATTTGGTCGGCACGGGCATCACGCTCGGCGGCGCGCTGGCGCGCGCCGAAAATCAGTTGGCGCTGCGTGTGCGCTTTCTCGATCCGGCATTCCTGGGCAGCAACTGGATGATCGGTGGCACGCTGCTCTACAACGACGCGCGGGACTACTTCGGCACATCGAGTGTGCAGTGGATCAACCCGGCCCAGACCACGCAGTACGATTCCGCCGAGGTCGACTACTCGCGCTTCGGCGGCTCGATCGGCATCGGGCGAGACTTGTCGGTCAGCACCCAGCTGTGGCTGCACTACCGCCTCGAGTCGCTCAACGCCAGCTACCCGCTCGAGGCTTCGGAGGTGCGGGGTTTCGCCAGGGAACCCATCGATTTCGACATCATTCGCGGCCGTAGCGTGCTGTCTACGCTGCGCGGCACGCTGCAGGTCGACACGCGCGACCATCCGTTTCTGCCCACGCGCGGTTCGTTCTCGACGATCACGACCGAAGTTGGCCTGCTGCCCGCCGGGCGTGACTACGACTACGCGCGTGTCGACGTGCAGACCTCGCGCTGGTTTCAGTTGCCGTGGCGTGGCCACGTGCTGCGCCTGTCGGCGTTCGCGGGCGCCATCTCTGGCAACGCGCCGTTCTTCGAGCAGTATTACGTCGGCGACTTCAGCGACTTCTTGCCCGATCGCGTGCTGGGCGTCAGCTTCGACCATCGCTACCCGCCGAATTTCTTGGGCACCGAGATCGTGGAGGTGCGCTACGGCAAGTACGCCTTCTCGGCCAACACCGAGTACCGCATTCCGCTTTACCGCGGTCACCACACCATCTTCGGCATCGACTTCTTCGGCAGCGGCGGCGCTTACAGCGTAGCCAGTGACCGTGACTTCACGCATCCGCCGCGAGCCTATTCCGGGTTTGCGCGATTCCCCCTAGATTTGACCTTCAATCTGGGTTTTCGCATGGACACGAGCGCGGGCGGCTTCGTGTTCGCGTTCTCGAACGTGCTCGGCTTCCTGCCCGTGCGCGGACAGGGCCCGGCGGGCAATGACTGAGCTTGGCTTTCGCCGGCTCTGGCGCGCATTCGCCTTGGTCGTGTTGGTGCTCCTGGCATTGCCGGCCGGGGCGCGCGCGCAAGCCAAGACGATACCGACACGCGACGTGCTGTTCGAGTGGGACGCCGAAGCCAAGTTGCTCTACTTGAGCACGACTTTTCGCGACGTGATCGATCCGGAGCTGCAGGCCAAGTTGACGCGAGGCCTGCCCACGACCATCGTGCTCACGGCCGCAATCTACCGCGGCGGCAGTGTGGCGCAGCCGCTCTCGACCACCGCCCAGACCTGCAAGGTCACCTGGCACGTTTGGGAAGAAGCCTATCGGGTAGAGATCACGCGGCCGGGTGGGAGCCAAGTGCGCTGGACGACGACGGTCGAAGGCGTGCTGCGGCGCTGCGCCGACGTGCGCCGCCTGCTGGCCGGCACCGCCCAGCAAATTCCGCTAAATATTCCGCTATTTTGCTCGGCAAAGGTGCAGGTGAACCCGCTTTCGCCGGAGCTTTTGCAGAAGCTCAAGCTATGGGTGCTGCGCCCGAGCGGCACTGGCACCGCGGCTCCGAGCGATGCCTTGTTCAGCACCTTCACGGGCCTGTTTTTACAACGCATCGGTGAGGCTGAACGCGAGCTGAAGTTCAACTCGCGCGCGCTCTTGCCAACCGTGGTACGCCCATCGACGGAGCAAAAGTGACGACTCACGGCTATCCGCTCAATTTGCTGCTCGAAGATCGCAAGTGCGTCGTCGTCGGTGGCGGGAGCGAGGCGGCGCTGCGTACCGGCAATTTGCTCGAGGCGGGCGCGCGTGTCTTGGTCGTCGGGACTGAGCCGACGCCGGGTCTCGACTTGCTTGCTTCGTCGCGGTTGCAGGTCGAGCAGCGCGCCTTTCACGACGACGATCTCGACGACACCTGGCTGGTGGTTCAGGTGGGGCCAGATGCAACGCTGGCGCGTCGCGTTGGGGCGCTGTGCGAGTCGCGACACATCTTCTTTTGTGCCGTAGATCGGCCGGAAAATAGCAGCTATTCGCACCTGGCGCTGGCTCGCGCGGGCTCGCTCACGCTGGCCATTGGTACGGAAGGGCGCGCTCCAGCGCTCGGCCGCCGCCTGCGCGAAGAGTTCTCGCGCGTGCTCAGCGAAGCCGACGCCGCCGACGAGGTCGAACGGCTCGCCCAGCTGCGGGCCGCCACGCCCAGCGCCGAGCGTCGCGAAGTTCTCGGCCGCGCCGTCGCCGACGTTCACCTCACCGGCAGCCTACGCTTCCGCAAATAGACCGCCCCGACAGGCACGACCCTTCATAGTGGAACGAGCTTGGATTGCATCGTTACTCGCAAGAGCGCTACGGCCTTGCGGTCTCCGTCGAAGCTGAACGGTACGCGGCGCACCGTACCGGCGACGGTCACCAGCAGCTCGCCCTGAGCGGAGCCCGTGCCCGCGCCGCGCGTCAGCTCAATCACGTATTCGCCTGGCGCTGCGCCGCGCAGTGAAAGGCCTTCGCGCGAGGTGCTGGTGGTGTCGCGCGCGTTGATGACCGAACGCGTGCCTGCGCCGAGCCAAGAGACCCGGTGTCCGTCGGTGTCGAGCAGCGACAGATCGAGATCGGGGCCGCCGCCCCAGCTGGCTTCGAGCCGCAAATCGCCGCTCAAAGCGCCATCGTCGACGGCGGGCTCTGCTGCGAAACGCTCGATGCCAGACTGGGCGATTCCGCCCTCCGAAGCCAGTAGCGCGTCGGCGACTTCGCTCATGCCATTGGCGCGCGAGCAGCGCACGGCGTCGGCGACGAGCCTGAAGTCGCCGAGCTGCCCTTCGGCAATCGCGATGCTGTGCCGGCAGGCCAGCTCCGGATGACCCGCCCAACGCTCGAGCCGCGCCAAACGCTTGTGCGACGCCGTATCTCCCGGGCGCACGTCGAGCACCGAGCCGAGCATGCGGATGGCCGCGTCGCGGTGGCCACGGCGCGCCTCGACGTCGGCCAGCGCCGTGAGCGCTTCGGGATCGAGCGGCTCTTTTTCGAGCCAGCGCTCAGCCAGACGAGCCGCTTCGCCCAAGTCACCGGCGGCGCTGCTGAGCGCAAACGCCTTCTTCAGGCTGACGCGGCGCGAGTCGTCGCGCGCAAGCTCACGTTCGGCGTCTGTCAACGCGCTGCCACTCGCCAGCTTGGGCACGAAGCGATCCGTAAAAACTTCGCCCTTGCGCTCCCAGATGCGCCGCATCGGAATCATCACGCGAGGTCGCTCGCGCGGCGGTAGCGGCAGCTGCTCGAGCACCCCGCTGTCGCCGATGGCCACTTGCGCGCGCTTCTTTTCGGGGGCCTGTCGCTCCTCGGCCGGCTTGGGGGCACTGGTTGGCGCGGGCGCTGCCGCCGGCGCCGGCGGCGGCGCGAAGGCAGGTTTCCGCGCCGGAGGCGTGCTCGTCCCGCTGACGGCGCCCGGGCCACTGCGGCTCGTTTCGTCCAGCCTGTCGAGCCCACCGCCACGACCCGCGCCCTCAGGTGCCTTGGTTGCGGTGCTGGGGCCCGAGAGCGCCGAGCGGTCGCGCATGGCGCTGTCCGCGCTCTCTGCCTTGTCGGCGCTAGCTAACGGCGCCAGGTCTTTGCCCTTCGCCGCCTCGTCGTCCGAAAGCGCCAGCTCGCCGCTGGCGCTCGAGCCGTCAGCTTCCAGGTCGGCGGTGTAGTCCGGCGTCTTGTGGGCGCCTTGCAGCCCGAAGGCTTTGTACATGGCCTCACTTTCCAGCACGAGCAGCGACGTGTAGCGACTGGCCACGCCGTGCTCGGTCGAGAGCGCGATGGCTTCGTGCTTGGCGCCATCGCTACCGTCGCGTTCGAGATCGGTGATGCGCGCGGCTGCGAACAAGCGCGGCACGAAGGCGTTGCCGCTCGAGTCGCTCGCTGTCACGTTGAGCGGGTAGCGCTGCTCGAAAGGGTGACCGTTGATGCTGCCGCGCAGCACTGCTTCGCCGCGCAGCTCGGGCCGACTCAGTCGGCCGGTGACGAATAGCTCACTGCCGGCGACGATCGGGTCGAGGCGCGCGGGCGCAACTTGCGAAATGCCGTCCGGCAGCTCCAACCGCGCGTCGCTGAGCGAGGCGCCGTACAGCGTGGAAAGTGCCGACAAAGCCGCGTCCGCCAGCGGCTGACCCGGCACGTAGGGTAGGGCACTGCCGCCGCCGCCGCGAGCCAGCGCGAACAGCGACTCGCTGTCCGACTCCGGCCCGATGCCGAGGCTGGTCACGCGACCACCCGCCGGCAGCGAGGCATGTACGGCGCGCTCGATCGTCGCCGGGCGAGTGGGGCCGGCCGTCGCCGTGCCGTCGCCGATGTAAACGACGTGCGGCTCGCGACCAGAGTCGCCGAGCGCCGCAAAGCCGCGCCCGACCGCGTAAGTGATGTCCGAGGCACCCGCCGGCGTCTCGTGCTCGAGAAAGCGCCGCACGTCGCCCGCCGTTTGCAGACCCGGGGCGCGGAGCTCGCCCGGCATCTCGCGGCAGGTGCTGTCGCACGCCAGCACCGTCACGCGATCGCCGGGGTCGAGGTCGCGCGCAAGCCGCGTGGCGAGCGAGCTGGCGCGCCGGTAGTTCTCTCCGAACACCGAGCGGCTGGCATCGACGACCAGCGCTACGGCGCGCCCGGGACCGCGCTCGAGTTGCTTGGGCAGGCGCGGCCGGAGCGCCAGCGCCAGGTACGGCGCGCTGGCGGCGCCTTGCGTAGCGGGCTCCCGATAGGCCCAGGCCGACACTTCGGCGGCGCGGTCCGCCAACGCATAATCTACGCCAAAATCGCCGTTCGGCACGAACGAGCGCGCGTCGAAGCGCAGGTGCTCGGCGCCGTCGTCTTGCTGGTGGCTCACGTCCCAGCCCGGCGTGCGCACCCGAAACGTCGGGTCGTTGCCGCGCAACAGCACGTCGATGGAAAAATCGAGTGGCGTGCTGTTGCCGCTGGGATCGAAGCCGAGCGGGTAGCTGTAGTGGCGCACGGAGGCAGATTGTTTGACCAGCTGAGAGTAAGCCAAGACCACCCGGCGCGAGCCACGCCGCGGGATCGGAAAAATACGCAGCTCGAAGCGGCCGCCGCGCTGCCACTCGAGCAGAGCCGGATCGCGCCACGGCCCCGGTACCCACACGATCTCGTCTTTGATTTCTTGGCGTAGCTGGGGGGCCGCGTTCACGATCGCGCCGCGCCAAATCGCGGAGGCGCGGTCGCGGTCGACGAAGGCGCCTTCTTCCAGCTTGCCGTCGACCTCGAGCGCCAGCCGTTCGATCTTGGCGTCGGGCGGCAGCGGAAAACGAAAAATGCCTTCCAGCATGTCGTCCGTTTGGTTGGTGAAGACTTCTTCGACCTCGGTGCGCGCCACGCTGCCCGCAATTTTTACGCGCACGGCGTGCGAGTCGAGCCGCACGGCGCCCGAACGCTCGCTCTTTTCGCCCGGTTTTTTGGCCGTCAGCTCACCGAGCGCGCGCGGTCGTGCCTCGGGCTCGCTGTCAGGCTCGGCCTGTACGGCTTCGCTCCAGCCGAGCGCCTCGCCCAGCTCCGCACCTGCGCTGGTCACCGGCGGCGAGCCTGGGTAGACGCGACCTTCTTCGCCCGCGACAACCAGCGTGTCGTGCCCCGAGCCGTCGGACAAACGCACCTGACCGCGCGCCACGTGGACGGCTGCCGACTCGTCGTCGCTGCGCAACGAAAATTTGGTGCCGAGCACGTCGACGTGCCCGCCCTTGAACACGAAGCGCGCACTCCAATTCTCGTGGTGCTCGACATCGGCGACCAAGCCGCCCTTGACCAGCTCGCCGCCGCGGCCGCGCGTCGAGAGCCGCAGCGTAGTTTCGCGATCGAGCGACACTTGGCTGCCGTCGCTGAACGACAGCTCGGCGAGCGTGCTGCGATCGGTGCGCAGCTGTGAGCCCGCCGGCACTTCGTCGCCCTCGCGCGCGTCGTGGCAGGCGCTGCCGTTCGGCGCGCAGACTTCGAGCCGGCCGTCGCGCGTCACGACTTTGCCGACTTTGCCGCGCCACGGGGCGCCCGTGAGCTCCGGGTCGTCGAAGCTGGTGCTGGATTCTTTGGCGCGTCCGACCAAGATCGCGGCGGCGGCCGCAGCGGCCAGCAGCGGAATTGCCCAGCGTTTTGCGATGGATTTGAGTTTGAGCGGGTGGGCAGCGGGCAGTGCAGCGCGCGCAGTGGTAGCCGCCGCTTGCGGAACATTGGCTATGGGAGCAGGAGCGGGCGCGACGGCGAGGCGCTTGGCGAAATCGGCGGGCAGCTGAAAGTCGCTGCCTGCTTCAGTCAGCAAGAGCTCGGCGCGCTCGGCGTCGTAGCGGGCGTCGCGGCAGGCGTCGCAGCTTGCGACATGCTGCAGCAGCTCGGCCGACGCGCTGCCGTCGAGCACGCTGGCCATGTCTTCCACCACGCGATCGCAGCTCAGGTTAGCGCCTTGGTTCATGTGTCGTCCTCACCCAACAAACTGCGCAAGCGAGCCAGCCCGCGCGAAACGCGCTTCCTCGCCGCTGCCTCGTCGATGCCGCAGGCCTCGCCCACTTCGCGGAAGCTCAGCTCGGCCGAAAATCTGAGCACCAGCGCCTCGCGCTCGGTCGGCTTAATCTCGCCGAGCAGCAGCCGCGCACGCCGCGCCAGGCTCAAGCGTTCCGCGCTCGTAGCTGCTTCCGGCGCCGCCAGCTGCTCACGTGCCTGACGGTCGCGCGAGCGCGCTGTCAGCCTGCGAGCACAGCCGCGCCGTGCCACGCTCAGCAGCCAAGCGCGCAACGTGCCCTCGCCACGAAAGCCTTGCAGCCCGTCGAGCGCCGCGAGCAGCGTCTCTTGCAGAACGTCTTCTGCCTCGCTCTGCGAGCCGAGCAGGGCCATGCAGGTCCGGCCAAGCGCGCGTGCGTGCGTTTCGACCAGCAGCTCGGCCGCCGTGTCGCGCTCTCGCCGCGATAGCGCCGCCAAGATTCGTGCGTCGTGGCCCTGGCTCACCACGGTCGTCGGGCCAACGGCTGGGGTCGCGGGCAGTGTGCTCGGGCTTTCAACGCTCGCCTCCACGCGGGCTTCCTCGTCGCTCATGTGTGAGGCTCCCTGGTTTTCGTGACCGAGAATGTTCATTGAAAAGACGCCTGCAATGTCGACAACGCGCGGGGGGCCTCGCCCTTGCACCTCGCGTTCGCCTTGCTGCAGACGCTTGAGCGACCGTTCCGGTCTGCCGAGGCGCCGAAAATCGGCGCTGCCGTCACAAAAACTGTAGCCAAGTCGTGCTGTTGCGGCTGTTTGCGCAAGGCCGGCGCTCTCGTCCTACGCTGGCTGCGTGCCCGAGCTTCCCGACGTCGAAGTCTACGTGGAGCGCCTGGCCGCGCACCTTGTCGGACAAAGCGTGACCGGTCTGCGTTTGCCCAAGCCGTTCTTGGTGCGCACTTTCGACCCGCCACTCAGCGCGATCATCGGCCAGAAAGTGCTCGGCTTCTCCCGCATCGGCAAGCGCATCGTGTTCGAGCTCGAAGGCGACTTGTTCCTGGTCCTGCACCTGATGATCGCCGGACGCCTGCACTTGGGCGAGCTCGGGAAGAAGCTGCCCGGCCGGATCGGCCTGTTCGGTCTCGACCTCGAAAAAAATTCGCTGGTGCTCACCGAGGCTGGCACCAAGCGGCGCGCCAGCTTGCACTTGGTGAAGGGCCGGGGCGCGCTACCGGCTTTCTCGCGCGGCGGGGTCGAGCCGTTCGAGGTCGAAGAACCCGTGTTCGCTGCGGCGCTGCGCCGCGAAACGCGCACGCTCAAGCGCGCACTTTGCGACCCCACGATCGTGAGCGGAGTCGGCAGCGCCTATTCGGACGAGATTTTGCATCGCGCGCGGCTGTCGCCGATGCAGCGCACCACCAACCTGACCGACGCCGAGCTGGCGCGCCTGTTCGAGTGCACACGCCAGGTGCTGGGCGAGTGGCTCGAGCGTCTGCGCCGCGAAGCGGGCGACGGCTTTCCCGAAAAGGTCACGGCGTTTCGGCCCGAGATGGCCGTCCACGGCAAATACAAACAGCCGTGCCCGGTCTGCGGCACCGCCGTGCAGCGCATCGTCTACGCCAACAACGAATGCAACTACTGCCCCCGCTGCCAAACCGACGGCAAGCTCTTGGCCGACCGCGTCTTGTCCCGGCTTTTGACCAAGGATTTTCCGCGCACCATCGAAGATCTAGAAGAGCTGGTAGCCGCGCGCGCGAAGGACGCATGAAACGAGCGGTTGGTTTTGGGGTAACAGATCTAGTAAGCCTAAGGAGACGCCCATGGCATTTCGAAGCATCTTGGTACCAGTCGACTACTCCGAGCCTTCGCGCCGCGCGCTCGAGCTGGCGCTTTCACTCGACCAGAACGCCGACGTCACGGTCGTGCACGCCTGGGATCGCCCGGCCTACGTCGGCGAAGAGCTGGTCGCCCACCCCGACGGCTCGCGGCGCTCGCTCTCCGAGCTGATCCGCGAAAACGCCGAGCGCGAAATGACGGATTTTCTCGCGCGCGTGAAGACGGGCGGCAAAGCCTTCAAGCACTACCTCATCACGGGCGATCCCGTTTCCGCCATCATCGCCGAAGCCGCCAAACCCGGCTACGACGTGCTCGTAGTCGGCACCCACGGTCGCACCGGCATGACCAAGCTTCTGCTCGGCAGCGTCACCGAAAAACTGATCCGCCTCTCTCCAATTCCAGTGTTGACCGTTCCGCCGGCGCGCTGAGCGCCTGCGGGTGTGCGGTTGAGCAGTCGCTAGACTGGATCTGGCGACCTGGAGCGGTCCATCTGGGTTGACATTTTCGTCCCGTTCGGGTCAGATTTTGCGCCCGGTGACTAGGGGGAGCCTTCGGGGGGCTCAAGGATTTGATGAGCACGATCGTTTCGAAGTTCCGCTCCAGGGTGGTTACCAAGCGCGACGATCTGGCTCTCATCTTCTTGCAAGACGGCTCCGGCGACGAGCTGCGCTTGACTTTTGGTGAGCTCGACCTTCGCGCACGCGCGATCGCGGCACGTCTGCAAGAGCTGAGCGCGACAGGCGAGCGTGCGCTCTTGCTCTATGCGCCCGGCTTGGACTACGTGGCGGCGTTTTTCGGCTGTCTGTACGCCGGCGTGGTTGCCGTTCCAGCGTACCCGCCCGATCCGTCGCGGCTGCAGCGTTCGCTGCCGCGCCTGCTGGCGACGGTTGCCGACTCTCGCTGCAAGTTCTTGCTGACGACCGACCTAATCGCGTCGATGGGACGAGCCATGCTGGAGTTTGCTCCGGCACTGCGCGAGATGACCTGGATCAGCTCGGACGCGCTCGAGCCGGCCAATGCCGACGCTTGGCGCCCGCCAGCCGTTTCCGGGTCATCGCTGGCCTTCCTGCAATACACGTCCGGGTCGACCGGCAATCCACGCGGCGTGATGCTCACGCACGAGAACCTGCTGCACAACCTGGCGCTGATCGCCTCTTCGTTGGAGCTCGAGCCCGAGACGGTGGGCGTGAGCTGGCTGCCGCCCTATCACGACATGGGGCTGATCGGCGCCATCCTGTGTCCACTCATTCACGGCGGCCCCCTGACGCTGATGTCGCCGCTTTCCTTTCTGCAGCGCCCACTACGCTGGCTGCAGGCCATTTCCAAGTACGCTGCGGCTGCTTCGGGCGGACCCAACTTTGCTTACGATTTGTGCGTGAGACGGGTATCGGCGGCAGAAGTCAGCCAGCTCGACTTGTCGCGCTGGCGCACCGCCTTCAGTGGCGCCGAGCCAGTGCGCCGAGACACGCTCGACGCGTTTGCCGCGCATTTCGCAGCCAGCGGCTTCCGGCGCGAGGCGTTCTATCCTTGCTACGGGCTGGCAGAGGCGACGCTGATTGTCTCGGGCGGTGCCCGGGGCGCAGGCGTCCAGGTGTTTCCGGCAGATTCGAACGCGCTCATGCAGAACTTCGTTTTGCATGCGGCCGACGCCGCGTCGCAAACGCCCATCGTTGCCTGTGGTCGGGCGCTGGGCGATCAGACGGTCGCGATTGTCGATCCGGCGCGCGCGACGCCGGTAGCGGATACCTCCGTTGGAGAGATTTGGGTGGCTGGCCCTAGCGTGGCGCCTGGCTATTGGGAGCGGTCGGAAGAATCGTTGGCCACCTTTCGCGCGTACATGGCCGATGGCAAGGGACCGTTCCTGCGCACGGGTGATCTGGGATTTTTGCGAAACGGCGAGCTTTTCATTACGGGCCGTCTCAAAGACCTGATCATCATCCGTGGCTCGAACCACTACCCACAAGACATCGAGCGGACGGTCGAAGCTTGTCATCCGCGCATCAGGAAGGGCTGCTCGGTCGCGTTCTCTTTCAAGTACGACGCCGACGAGCATTTGGTGGTGGTGGCCGAGGTTGAGCGCCGGGAGCTTGGTGCGCGCGCCCCGACCGATTCCGCTTCCGCCTTGATGGACGCCAGCGAGAGCCCCCTGGTGCTGGATGAAATCATCAATGCCGTGCGGTCGGCGGTCACACTGCAGCATCAACTGCAGGTCCACGCCGTGGTGCTGATTGAAGCGCGCACGCTGCCAAAAACCTCGAGCGGAAAGGTGCAGCGCCACGCCACTCGCGCCGGCTACATGGCGAAAACCCTCACCGAGCTGGCCCGCGACGAGGTCAAGCTCGAGGGTGCGGGTCGTTCCACTATCCGCCCCGCCAACACGCTGGAGCTGATCAAGCTCGCAGAACGGGACAAGGGCATCACGCTGGTCACGATGGTCTTGGTCGGCGACATCGCGCGGACACTGAACGTGAGACGCAGTCAGATCGATCCGTCTCGCCCGGTGAATTCGTTCGGGCTCGACTCGCTCGTCAGCGTGGAGCTTACCCACGCGCTCGAGCGCAGCCTCGGTGTGGTCTTTCCAGTCACGTACTTTCTCCGCGAAACCAGCCTCAAAGATCTCGCCACCCAGCTCTACGATCTGGTGGTCGAAGACGTAGTGCCGCCGAGCTCGAGCGTGCTTCCGTCGTCTCGGCTGAACGAGAGCCGCTTGTCCAGGGGGCAAGCGGCGTTGTGGCTGATGCATAGCGTCGGCGCCGGCGCTGCTTACAACTTGTCGACCGCATTTCGTGTGCGTTCGGCGATCGACGTCGATTGCTTACGCCAATCGTTCCAAGTGGTTGCCGATCGCCACGAAATTCTGTCCACCTCGTACGTCGCCGACGAGGCAGGCGCACCCAAGGTGGCCTCTCGTTCCGCGCCAGTGCTGTTCGAGGTAGTGGAAGCTTCGGATTTTACCGAAGAGCAGCTGCGCCGGCACGCCCAGGAGCTGGTGGATACGCCATTCGATCTCGAAAATGGCCCGATTTTGCGCGCCTGTCTGCTTTCTCGTGGAGCAAAAGAGCACGTGCTGGTCATCGCCGTGCATCATATCGCCGCCGATTTGTGGTCGCTGGTCGTGCTGATGAGCGAGCTCGGAAAGGTCTACGCTGCGCTGGCGTCCGGCACGCTGCCGCAGCTGAAGCCCGTCCAATCCAGCTATCGCGCCTTCGTGCATTGGCAAGAAGAAGTCTTGAGTGGCCCAGAAACCTATCGCAGCTGGGACTTTTGGCGAACACGCCTTTCGCGCTCCCTTCCGGTCCTGGAGCTTCCCACGGATGCCCCCCGGCCCGCGCTGCGTTCTTATCGCGGCGCCTCGACGAACATCGCGATCTCGAACGAACTTTCGGCCAGAGTGCGCGCGCTCTCGAGGGCCCTTTCGGTCACCCCTTACAGCGTGCTGATGGCCGCGTTTCAGGCGCTACTCGCTCGCTACTCGGGCCAAACGGAGTTCGTGGTCGGCACTCCTGTCAGCGGCCGCACGCGTGCGAACTGGGACAATACGGTCGGCTATTTCGTCAACGTGCTGCCGCTGCTGACGCGCGTCGACAGAGGCGTTTCGGGGCGTGAGCTAGCGCGGCTAGCGCAGGCCAGCGCGCTGGACGCGCTCGAGCATCAAAACTACCCGTTCGTGAGCCTGGTCGAGCGGCTGGCGCCGGCGCGCGACGCAAGCCGTTCGCCGATCTTCGACGTGATGTTCGTGTTCGAGCGCCCGCACTTGGGTACAGAACAGGCAGTCGGTCGCTTGATGCTCGATGCATCGGCCCCGCCCGTCGAGTGGGCGGGGATGCAGCTCGAAGGCTTTGCGCTGGAGCGAAAGGCCGCGCAGTTCGATCTGGTGTTGATGGTCGTCGACAGCGAAGAGCGCTTTTCTGCGCAGCTTACCTACAATTCGGATCTGTTCTCGGAGCAGACCGGCTCGCGACTGGCGCGGCACTTTGCCGCGCTCGTCGAGCAGCTGGTTTCACATCCGGAAGACAATATCTGGCAGCTCGGGTTCCTCAGCGACGAAGAAAAGCAAGAGCTCGTCAGCGTTGGCCCCTGCAGCGAGCCGCCAGCCGAGTCCATCCACGATCTGATCGAACGGCAGGTAGCGCGCTCACCGGATGCCACAGCCGCCGTGTTCGGCGGCGATGCTTTGACGTATCGCGAGCTCAACGCGCGGGCCGATCAACTTGCTGGCCGCCTGCACGCTGCTGGTGCCATTCCCGGCAGTCTTGTCGCCATCTGTTTGGAGCGCGAGCTTTGGATGCTGATCGCGATGCTGGCGGTGCTCAAGTGTGGCGCTGCCTACGTTCCGATAGACCCCGACTATCCAGCGGAACGACAGCGCTTTGTCGTGGCCGACGCGCAGCCGACCGTTCTGGTCACGACCGCGGCCCGCCGCCAGAGTTTCGGTCAGATCCCGTCCAATCTGGTGTGTGTAGACGTCTTGGGCGAGGCCTCTCGCGCGCCGTTTCGCCCTGCACGCTCCGGCCCTCAGAGCCTGGCCTACGTGATCTACACCTCGGGCTCGACCGGTAAGCCCAAGGGCGTCATGGTCTCGCATCAGGGCGTCGTGAATTTCTTTGCGGGAATGGACGACGTCATTCGTCGCAAAGACGGTGCCTGGCTGGCCATCACCAGCATGTCGTTCGACATTTCGGTGCTGGAGCTGCTCTGGACGTTGACGCGCGGCCTCAAGGTCGTGATCCAGCGCGCCGACGGCTGGAGCGCCACGGCGCACAAGGCGCTGGAGCTCGGCATCATGTTTTGGGGACAGGACGACCGAGCCCAAGACGATCGGTATCGATTGTTCTTGGAGCTGGTGCAACAGGCTGACGCTGCGGGGTTCTCGTCGGTTTGGATTCCAGAGCGGCATTTCCACGCCTTCGGCGGCAACTACCCGAATCCGTCGCTGCTGGCGGCGGCGGCCGCAGTTTCGACGAAGCGCATCTCCATTCGCTCCGGCAGCGTCGTGTTGCCGTTGCAAAATCCGCTGCGCGTGGCCGAGGAGTGGGCCGTCGTCGACAACCTGTCGAACGGCCGTGTGGCGCTATCGATCGCGTCCGGCTGGCACAAGAACGATTTCGTGCTGGCACCCGCCGCGTTCGAGGATCGCAGCAAGATCATGCTCGACGGCATCGACTTGGTGCGACACCTCTGGCGCGGCGGCAGCACCGAGCTGCCCAACGGCAAGGGTGAACCGACGGTCGTGAAGACGCTGCCCAGGCCGGTCCAGAAAGAGCTGCCGATTTGGCTGACCGCTGCCGGCCGCGTCGAGACCTTTCGGACCGCGGGCGAACGGGGCTTCAACGTGCTGACGCATCTGCTCGGGCAAGACATTCCCGGCTTGGCCGCGAAAATTGCGGCTTACCGCGAGGCGCGCAAGCGGGCAGGGCACGACGCAGGGCACGTGACCTTGATGCTGCACACGTTCGTGCACGAAGACGCTGACTATGTGCGGCGCGTGGTGCGCGAGCCGTTCACGAAGTACCTCGAGCAATCGGTCGATCTATTCACGCCCCTGTATCGCGAGCTGGGCCTCGACCCATCCAATCTCTCCGCCAAAGACAAGCAAACCCTGCTCGAGTTTGCCTTCGAGCGGTATTTTTCGACGAGCGGACTGTTTGGCACTCCGGCCTCGTGCCGTGAGCTTATGGCCAAAGTCTCGGCGGCCGGCGTCGACGAAATCGCCTGCATGGTCGAGTTCGGAGTCGATCAAGAGCTGGTGCTCGAGGGCCTGCGTTACCTGACCCAGCTCCTGAGTCGAGACGATTCCTTCGCGGCGCAGGTTCGGCGGCACGGTATTACACACCTGCAGTGCACGCCCTCTACGGCACGCATGCTCGCGGAGACCGGCGCGGGCGACGCACTGAGACAGCTAGACACACTGCTGGTTGGTGGAGAAGCCCTGCCTGGTCCACTTGCTCACTCGCTTGCTCGCGAGCTGCCGGAGCGCGTGACCAACATGTACGGCCCCACCGAGACGACCATTTGGTCATCGACGTTCCAGGTGAGCGAGCCGTTCGAGGCGATCACTTCGATCGGCGGCCCGATCCGCAACACCAGCATGTACGTGGTCGACGAGCATCTCGAGCTGGTTCCGGACGGAGTGCGGGGGGAGCTTTGCATCGGGGGCGCCGGCGTCTCGCAAGGCTATTTCAGACGGCCAGAGCTGACGGCCGAACGTTTCGTGCCTGACAAATACGGTCCGCCGGGGGCGCGCGTATTCAGAACGGGCGATCTCGTGCGACGCCGTGATGACGGTACCTTTCAGTTCTTGGGCCGCAACGACCATCAGGTCAAAGTGCGCGGCTTTCGCGTCGAGCTTGGCGAAATCGAGGCGGCGCTCGAGCGCCATCCTGCCATCGGCAGCGCCGCCGCGCTGGTGCAGAGCGACGGCGCCGGCGATCAGCGAATCATCGCCTACGTGGTGGGCAGTGGGGCCGCGAACACGCCGCCCAATCCGGCGCTACTTCGGACCTACCTGTCATCGCTCTTGCCCAGCTACATGGTGCCGAGCGCGTTCGTAGTACTGGCCGAGTTGCCACGTACGCCCAACGGTAAGATCGACCGCAAGGCGCTGGTGCCGCTTCAAGCCGTCCCGGCGCTCGACATCGTGCCGCCGCGGGACCCCGTAGAGCAGGCGTTGTGCCTGGAGTGGGGCGACATTCTCGGCGTCGCGCAAGTTGGCATCGACGACGACTTTTTCTCGCTCGGCGGGCACTCGCTGATGGCCACCCGCATGCGTTCGCGCATCGCCGAACATTTCGGTGTCGAGCTATCGGTGGCCGACTTGTTCCGCGCGACCACGATCAGGGCGCTGGCTGAGCTGCTCCGCCCCCAGCCTGGTGTCGCGGAGCGTGCAGCCTTGCTGGTCGAGGTCATGAGCGACGTCTTGGTCGACGCGCGGAGCCGGGATTGACGGTTTCGGGGGATCGCGAAAAGCGCTGGGCACTTTTCGAGCAAAAGCTGCGAGAGCGAGGCCTGGCGACGGCGGCGATGGTCAAGGCGCCTCGCTCGGCACCGCTGGGCGCTTCCTACGCTCAAGAACGGCTGCTGTTCCTCGACCAGCTCACGCCGGGCAGCGCGGCTTACAATGATCACTACGCCATCCGCGTGACGGGCAAGCTCGAGCCGGCGCTGCTAGCCGGCGTCCTCGACGAAATCGCCAGCAGGCACGAGACGCTGCGCACGAGCTTTGCGTTCGGAGCGAGCGGTGAAGCGTTGCAGGTCATCCACGACGAAGGCAAATTGCCCTTGGTCCACGACCTCTGGCAGGGCGGCGAGCTGAGCTTCGAGTCCTGGGTGGTCGCCGAAGCGGTCGCGGAGGCGCAGGCGCCCTTCGATCTGATGACGGGACCGCTAGCGCGAGCGCGGCTCCTGACGCGGGACGACCAGGAGCACGTGCTCTTGTTCACCATTCATCACGCCGTCTGGGACGGCTGGTCGAGCGGTGTTCTGGCTCACGAAATCAGCGCGCTTTACGCCGCGCATGCCGCACACCGGCCCTCGCCGTTGCCCCGGCTGGAAACCCAGTACGCCGACTACGTGCTCTGGCAGCGGCAGCGGCTGTCCGGCGAGCAGCTGGAGCAGAAGCTTTCGTTCTGGAAGGGGCAGCTCGCGGGCGCGCCCTTCAGCATCGATATTCCGACCGATCGAGCTCGGCCGCGGCTGCAGACGTTTGCCGGAAAGACCCTGTACGCGGGCCTCGGTCAGGAGCTTTCGGCCAAAGTCGACGCGCGGGCGCGCGAGCTCGGCGCTACGCCGTTTGCGGTCCTGTTCGCCAGCTTCGCGGTGCTGCTGGCTCGCTACGGCGCACAGCGCGACCTCGTCATCGCAACCCCGATCGCAAACCGCGCGCGCCTGGAGCTGGAGTCGCTGATCGGCTGCTTCGTCAATACGCTGGCGCTACGCGTTGATCTCGAGGGCGAGCCCACGTTGCGTTCGCTCGTGCGCCAAGTGAGCGAGCGCGTGCAGAGCGCCGAGCCGCATCAAGACCTGCCGTTCGAAAGGCTGATCGAGGCGCTCGGCGTGGAGCGCGATCTCAGCCGGAGCCCGATTGCGCAGGTCATGTTCGTGCTGCAGAACACGCCCCCCCGGGCGCTCGAGGTGGCGGGGCTCAGGTTTGCGCCGCTGAACGTGGACGCAGGCTCCGCCAAGCTCGACCTCACGCTCAACTTGCAGCTGGGTGGCGACGGATACGCGGCGGCCTGGGAATACAATACCGATCTGTTCGACGAGGCCACGCTCCGGCGGCTGATGGGGCACTACGGGCACCTGCTCCGGCGGCTGCTCGAAGCGCCGGACGCAGCGGTGTTTCACGTCGATTTGTTGCCAGCGGACGAGCGACGGCTGCTGCTCGGTGAGTGGAACCAGACCGCCGCTGTCTATCCGCACGACGCGACCTTGCACGGCCTCTTCCTCCGCCAGGCGCGGCAGTCGCCTGAGGCCCAGGCGCTCGTGGTCGGGGCCCGGCGCTTCAGCTACGTCGAGCTAGAAGCCCGCGCCCGAGCTGTCGCGCTCGCGCTCGTCGAGCGTGGGGTGGGCCCAGGTGATCTGGTCGCGGTGTTCTTGCGTCGCGACGAGCGACTGATTTTTGCGCTGCTCGGGGTGCTGCTGGCCGGCGCAGCCTACGTTCCCCTCGACCCTGTCTATCCGCGCGAACGCATCGGGCTGATTCTCGAAGACACCAACGCAGCCGTGGTGGTGAGCTCGCAGGAGCTCACGGCCCTCGTGCCCTCCGAGCTGGCAGCGCGAGTGCTCGATGTGGCGACGCTCGCGCTCGCCCCCGCGCCAGAGCCGCCGGCGGGCGCAGCGGAGCAGGGCCGCGCCAGCGATCGCGCGTACATCATTTACACTTCCGGTTCGACTGGGAAACCCAAGGGCGTCGCGATCGAGCATCAGAGTGCCGTGGCCTTCGTGGCCTGGGCGCAGAGCGTCTTCAGCCGCGAGCAGCTGCGCGGGGTGCTGGCAGCGACTTCGGTCTGCTTCGATCTTTCCGTGTTCGAGATCTTTGCCACGCTGCTGAGCGGGGGCACGGTCATTCTCGCAGAAAACGCGCTGAGCCTGCCGGACTTGCCTGCGAGAGGCGAGATCACGCTCATCAATACCGTGCCATCGGCCGTCATCGAGCTGCTGCGTGCCGGCAGCGTGCCGCAAAGCGTGCGCACCGTGAACCTCGCCGGAGAGCCGCTGCTCGAGGACACCGTGCTCGGGCTCTACGCGCTGCCTCACGTCGAGCGCGTTTACAACCTGTACGGGCCGTCCGAGACGACCACCTATTCGACCTTTACGCTCACCACGCCGAAGTCGTGGAAACCGACGATAGGTCGGCCGATCGCCAATACGCGCGCTTACGTGCTCGACGAGCACCAGCAGCCAGTACCGCTCGGAGTGCGCGGCGAGCTGTTTATTGGCGGGCTGGGAGTGGCGCGCGGCTACCTAGATCGGCCCGGGCTGACGGCGCAGCGCTTCGTCCCCGATCCGTTTTCGGACGCGCCGGGCGCGCGCATGTACAAAACTGGAGACGTCGTTCGCTGGCTCGCGAAAGGTGAGCTCGAGTACCTGGGTCGCAACGACCACCAGGTGAAGTTGCGTGGCTTCCGCATCGAGCTTGGGGAAATCGAAATCGCGCTGCGGCGACAAGCGACCGTCGCCGATGCCGTGGTACTGGTGCGCGAAGATCGACCGGGAACCAAGCTGCTCGTGGCTTACGTCGTACCCGGGCCCGACGCTGACGTGCAAGACGCCGAGCTACGGGCCCGCCTGGGCGAGCTCTTGCCCGAGTACATGGTACCCGCGAGGTTCGTCACGCTCGACGCGTTGCCGCTTTCGCCGAATGGCAAGGTCGATCGAAAGCGCCTGCCACCGCCGCCGGAACGCAGCGAGGCGACCGTGCATGCGGCTCCGCGCAGCGCCGTCGAGGCCACGCTCGCAGGCATCTGGCAAGAGGTGCTCCGGCTCGAGAACGTCGGCGTGCGCGACAATTTCTTCGAGTTAGGTGGCGATTCCATCGCCGCGATGCGCATGTCCGCGCTGGCTCGCCGCGCCGGGCTCGAGCTGACGGTCAGCCTAATCTTCCAAGCGCCGACGCTCGAGAATCTCGCGGAGCGCGTGGGGGCCGTGACCGAGGCGGCTCGGGCAACCCCGCTCCCGAGCGAGCCGTTCCAGCTCTCGCCGATCCAACAATGGTTCTTCGAACGGCGGCTGGCCCATCCCAACCATTACAATCAGTCAGTGCTGGTCGAGCTCGGCCCCGACCTCAGCATCGACGAGCTGCGGACGGCCATCGGCTGGACGCTCCGCCGGCATTCGGCATTGCGTCTCGAGTTCCTGTCGGACGGGCAGGGTCAGGTTCAGCGCTTCGGCCCGCTGCCGCGCGTCGAAGTGCGGACCGTCGACGTGCGCGGCCGGAAGAGCGTAAGCTCCGAGATCGAGCGGGTGACTCGCGAGCTCGAGGGCTCACTCGACTTGGTACGCGGCCCGCTCGGACACGTGGCACTCTTCGATGCGGGCCCTGGCGCCGCGGGCGCGCTGTTCTTCGTGCTGCACCACCTGGTGGTAGACGTCGTTTCCTGGCACGTCTTACTCAGCGATATTGCGGCAAGCTATCGGCAGCTCCGGAGCGGAGCCGTCGAGCCGCCTGCCGTTTTCGAGCGCAGCCACTACGCCGAGTATGTCGACGCGCTCGTACGCCATGCCGCGTCGCCGGCGATCGCCGCCGCCGTAGAGGACTGGTCGCGCTGTGACCCGAACGTGCCCAAGCTTCCGCGCGACTTCGACGACGCGGAGAATGTCACGGGTTCGCAAGAGGTCCTAAACTGGTCTCTCGACGCCGCGCGCACGGCCGCGCTCACGCTGCGCGCTCGCGACGCTTACCGAATCGGCATCGAGGACGTCGCGCTCAGCGCGCTGTGCCTGGCGCTGCGCTCCTTGATTGGCAGCCAGCGGGTCGTGCTCGATGTAGAAAAGCACGGTCGCGATTTACCGGAAGCGCGCCTCGATCTGAGCGACAGCGTTGGCTGGTTTACGGCGCTATTTCCCCTCGTCTTCGAGGCGGCGAGCGGACCGCGCGCCGCCCTGATCGCCGTCAAGGATTTCCTACACGGCGCCCCTGAGCGCGGCTCGTCGTTTCAGGTCTTGCGCTACTGTGGTGACGCCCGCATTCGGAGTCAGCTCTCGCGCATGACGCCGCGCGAGGTGGTCTACAATTTTCTCGGCAACGTGGGCGAAGCGGCGGCGGACGACCGCGCTCCTTTTGGCAAGGTTCACCCCGGTTCGGCGGTCACTAACCATCACCCGGAAAATGCGCGCTCGCACTTGCTGGAGGTCACGGCGTCGCTCGAAGGCGGGGCGCTAAAGTTGCGGGTGGCGTTCAGTCGCAACGTTCACACGCGCGCCACGGTCCTACACTTGCTCGAGCGTTTTGGCAGCGAGCTTTCGGCGCTCGCCGCCCACCTCGAGAGCGAGGCGGCGGGCGGCTTCACGCCTGCCGATTTTCCACTCGCTCGACTTAGCCAGGCCGAGCTCGACGCGCAGCACGCCGCCTGGTGGGGCAAGGTCGAAGACGTCTACGCTGTCACGCCGGCGCAGCACGCGATTTTGGTCGATGTCTTGCGCGACCCCCACGCCGGCTACTACGTGCCACAACTGCACGCGATCGTCGCTACACTCGACGGCGACATCTTGGCAAAGAGCTTGACCTGGGTCATGCAGCGCCACAGCGCGCTCCGCACCGCCTTTGCCTGGAGCGGTCTCGACGAGCCCGTGCAGCTGGTGTTCGCGCGACCGCCTTGCCCGATCACGCGCGAAGACTTTCGGTCCGATCACGAGCCCGCGCGCAAGCAGCGGCTAGCCGACTACCTGGTGAGCGACCAGCAGCGAGGCTTCGCGCTGGACCGCGCGCCCCTCATAAGGCTGCTGCACGCGCGCTGGACGGATCAAGAGGACCTGCTGGTCTGGACGATTCACCACGCGGTCAGTGACGGCTGGAGCCTGCCCATCATCATCGGTGAAGTGCTGGCGGCCTACGCGGCGTTCGTCAGCGGGGCGCAGCCGAGCCTACCTTCCGCCCGACCTTTCCGCGACTACGTCGGCTGGTTTTCGCAGCAACCGCAAGCCGAAGGCGAAGCCTACTTTCGCGAGGTGCTGCGCGGCGCTTCGGCGCTCGACATCGGCATTCCCGAAGATCCGAGCTATCGTAACGTCAGCGAGTCGACGTTAGAGCTCGATACCGCCACCGCTCGCGCGCTCGAACAGCTCGCGAAGCGTCATTCGGTGACGCTCGGAGTCGTGCTCCAGACCGCGTGGGCAATCGTGCTAGCGCGTCACGGCGGCACGAATGACGTGATCTTCGGCAGCGTCGACTCGGGCAGACCGACGGAGCTGGACCAGGTGGAGCAGATGGTCGGAATGTTCGTGACCACGCTGCCATTGCGCGTCAACGTGGACGACACCAAGCCGCTGGCGGAGCTGCTCGTCGACGTACAAAACCGCGCGATCGGCATTCGCGAGCACGCTTACGTGGCGCTTGCGCGGCTCGTGAACGCGACCACGGCGCCTAGACTCTTTCAATCCATCTGTGTGATCGAAAACTATCCATCTTTGACCGAAGCCGTCGATGCGCGGCTCGGCCTGAAGGAGCTCGCGAGCGTCGAAACAACGCGTTTTCCGCTGACGGTAACAGCCTCGACGCGAGACGTGATCAAGCTCGGCGTGAGCGCGAGCTTGGCCGATGAAAGCGCCGGGCCGGAGCTTTTGGCAGGCTGGCGCCACACGCTCGAGCAAATGGCAGGCGGCCTGGTGCGACTGGTCGGCGAGATTGACGAGCCCCACGCCGTGCGGCGCGGCAGCGCGCGGGCCTATTGGAAGACGGAGCTCGAGGGGGCCCCTCCGACGTTATTCCCGACGGATCGGCTTCGCTCCAGCGGTGCTGCCCCGGAGCTCGCGCGGGCGACGCTCGAGGCCTCGATTCCGGAGCAGCTCTCGCTGGCCGTCGCCGCCTACGCCCGCCGGTCGTCACTGCCGCCCTCGGTGGCGCTGCTGGGCGCCTTCGTCGTCTTGGCGTCGCGTTACACGGCGCAGTCAGAAGTGGTCGTGGCGGCCGAGGTCGAGCCGGGCCGCTATCTGCCGATCCGCGCGCAGGTCGGAGGAGAGACGACCTTCGAGACGCTGGTTCAGCAGCTGGATCGACGAATCCGTAGCGGGCGCGCCCATTTCGATGCCTTCACCCTGCAGAGCTTCAAAGATCGCGCGCTCGTCGCCTTCAGTCTGCAAGAGCCGAGCACTGACTCCTCCGCGCGTTTCCGCTCCGAGCTGGAATTGACGCTGGTGATTCGCGCGACGGCCGACGGCGACGTTGCGCTTTGGACCTACGATCGACGCTTGTTCGACGAGGCGAGCGTCGCGAGAATGAATCGACACTTCCTCGACTTCGCCAAGGCCGTGTCGACCCCAGAACGTCGCTTGAGCCAGGTTCCATTTGGTGACTCGGTCGGGCCGGTCGGTAGTTTGTCCAAGCCTCCGACCAGCGCAGCGACGCTGCTCGAGCTGTTTCGCGCCAGAGCCGCGCAGGCACCCGCCGCGTTGGCGATCCTGGCCGGCTCTTCGTCAATGACGTACGGCGAGCTCGACGCGCAGTCTGGTAGGGCCGCGGCGCGCTTGCGGGCCAGCGGTGTCGCTGTCGGTGACTTGGTGGCCGTGCAACTGGAGCGTTCGTCGCTGCTGGTGGTCGTGCTGCTGGCGGTCTTCAAAGCTGGCGCCGCCTATACGGCGCTCGACGTTGCAACCCCTCC
>Ga0307516_10002162_pt1 | contig 26653 bp, 36 predicted proteins | sample 19_EM_MG_FD_203310 | JGI IMG/M metagenome (GOLD analysis project Ga0307516, IMG submission 203310) | Populus trichocarpa ectomycorrhiza microbial communities from riparian zone in the Pacific Northwest, United States - 19_EM | ecosystem: Host-associated > Plants > Roots > Unclassified | place...
CCAATCCCCGGACTTGTACGGCCGGAAATCGGGGGCGGTCTCCCGGATGGCGTCCTTGAATTTCATGTGTAGCGGCTGAATTGTCTGGTGGATTCCCCGCTCGTCAGGCGTGCCCTCCACATAAGTGGATAACGATCGAGAAAACTCGGAGACCATCCCGATGATCTCGCCGACTGGGTTGTTGGAGGGCGGTTTCGGGAGTTGTCGAAGACGTTGCTCTGTTTGTTTCAGGAGGCTTTGTAGTTCATCCGCTAGTTCTGGAAGTCTGAAGGCGTCAGGGAGTTAAGAGTGTATTACGACGTGCTGCCAACCGCAGACGCACCGGCGTTTGATGAGATCTGAGAGGATCTTACTCAGAGACTCTGTAAGATTCTGTGTCCCGAACCTCTTTTGACAATACGACTCAGCACTTGACCAAGGAAGGTTGCTGGTGAAGAAGACTCTCTCTTGTTCACGAGCCTCCTCCCAAGTGATTCCGTCCTTGAGGTCCTTGGTTGCCGGCTGCCTGACCGTGAACCATCCGTTGGAAAGCGGTTCTGCGTCATTTCGGATGAATCGCAACCAGTGCTCTTCCTCGCCAACGGGGATCCGATCTGGCTTCGTGAGGACACCTGCAAAAGGTCAGTCCATGCCCTCAATGAAGGTAGAAATGAATATACCAATTGTTCGCTTTCCCTCCGGATCGTACTGTTTCGCAATGTGGTGGGCCCCTTGATTCTCAAAATCCGCTATACGGATGTCAGGATAAGAAAGAAAAACAGTTACCGTAGGACTTACTTTCGCAAGTGACGGTGAGGAGAATCAAGCAGCTTGGTTTGCAGATGTATGTTCTCACCAAATCCTTGACGAGGTCGATATCAGAAGTATTGCCGCCCTGGCTAACGCTGGCGATCAAGCCTTTTCGAAAATAGTCGATTCCACAGTTAAACAGATGAGGGCGGAAAGGAAGAAAGGCGTACCCGGTAGATCGCAGAACGATAAGTCGGTCAAGTCTGGTCCGCTGATGTCGAGAGACACGCAGTTCTTGGAAAATGTGAGCTCACGGTGGTTGGGGTCTTCATCCGGCCCAGACAAGAACAAATCAGGGTCCTCACTAGGGCTGAGAATGGCACGTTGAGCACGGCGGATACGCTCCTCAACAAACTCCTTGTCCTTGATAACCGGTCCAAAAGGGATATTCTCCGCGGTGCCCAACGGCTGCCCATACCTGTCAACGGTCTTCCTCAACGAAACCTTGCACGACCAAGGGCGATCCGTGTACGACAACCGACATTCGGTGGGGCACCTTTCTCCACAATGAGAGCTGGAACGGACGAAAAAGCTTGACAAGATTACCTGGTACAGGTACCGGCTGCTCGGGGAAGGGTGATTCCAGATACCGATTCAACCAGGGAGGATTTCCCAGCACTCTGAGAACCAATAACGGCGATCATAGGTAAATCCATATCCGCCCCAACTCTGCGGGAAAATGAGAACGCGCCACAGTTGTGGGATACTCGACGCGACGTACCCAGTGGCTCGCATTCTGTCGATTACTTCCAGAATCTTCCGACGATTTGCACTCTGGGTGGGGTCGGATAGACCGACCCCGCGGGGCGCTGGCGAAGGACTAGATTCGTCTCCCATAGTCGATGATATGTCTGGTGTGGTGGCGAAAGAACAAATGGACGATGCTGAAGATCTTGCGTTTCTGCGGGGCGTTGGGGTCATTTAGACAACTACCTTTCGGCCAGGTTCGTTTTATAGATAGGCAGACAATGGTAGAGCTCAAAAGGAAAGTGTGGCGGTATATATTTGCGAACGGCGCCTTTGCCACGGGCCGCGCCCTCGAGTTCAGCGTGTTGTATCCGACAAATCGGTTTGTGGAATGAAAGATCGTGAATGGGGTAAAGACCGCGTCTCGTGGTGGACATGTTCGATGGGGTTGCTTCTGGTCCCAAGGAATTAAGCGAGTGCATAGGACAGGTCGTAGGTCGTAACATTCAAAGAGGCAAACTTGCCGGATTATGAAAAACGAATACACCGGTTTCCACACTCGCTCCCGGTGAATTGGCATGCCTTCGGACGTGCGTGGACGGTTGTGGCGGAATCGTGAGTATGTCAAAGCCGGGCGCGGTTGACGGCGAGCCATGCGCGCGCTATCCAGCCGTTCAACGACAGCGGCCGTTCTATTACAGGTACCCAGACAAGCAGGAACTGAACGGATGAAGTACAAGGATGGGCCGGGTGAGAATGTGGAAGTCCGACAACAGCCCTTGGACGGTTCCGACCCGAGCTCCCGTCAAGGGGTGTGGCCGATCACCGCACCGGCACACGGGCAGATGACTTTGAGGCCTCCCGCCCGAACGCGGCGGCCGTCGGACGTTGGACAGGCGGGTGACTCGCATGCCCTTCAATTGCTCGCCACAACCAACAAATCACGCACAACTTTGATCTATTCAGCCTCGCGATTCCGCCACAACCGTCCTCGTGCACGTCCGAAGTCATGCCCAACCATCGGGAGCGAGTACGATATGACAATTCCCACCGCTTACTAGTAGGTGGTGGCTGTGTGAACCGGTGTATTCACTCACTGATAATGCCACACGTCTGCCTCTTCGGATGTTACGACTTACGTCCGGTTCTGTGTGCTCGCTCAATTCTCGAGACTAGAGGCAACTATATCGAGACAGTGGCCCCCGCGAGACGTGGTCTTTACATCATATACGACCCCCCGTTCCGCAAACTGCGGCTAGGTCAATGTGTCAGAATGCAACGCGCTGAACTCGAGGGCGGGGCTCGTGGCGGACACGCCATATCCCATCTATACCGCCACACTTCCCTTCTGGGCTCTACCATTGTCTGTGTGTCTATAAGACAAACCTGGTTTGAAGCGTACGGAGGTCCAATGTCCCCAAAACCCCACAGAAGCAGAACATCTTCAGTTTCGTCTATTGGTTCTTTTGCAACCACACCAGACTCATTATCGATTATGGGAGACAAACACGGTACTTCGTCAGGACCCCGCGGGGTCGGTTTGTCTGACCCCACTCAGAGTGCAAGTCGTCGCAGGATTCTTGAAATCATCGATCGCATGCGAGCCACTGGGTAGGTCATGTTTAGTGTCCCACTGCTCCGACCTGTTCTCATTTTCGCGCAGAGTTGGGGCGGATATAGATTTGCCCATGATAGCGGTTATTGGTTCTCAGAGCGCCGGTAAATCGTCCTTGATAGAATCGATATCAGGAATCACCCTTCCTCGAGCAGCTGGTACCTGCACCAGGTAATTTGTTCGAGCTTTCTTCGACCGTTCTGGCTCTCACTATGGAAAAAGGTGCCCCACCGAGTGCCGACTCTCGTATTCCGATCTCCCTTGGTCATGCAGCGTCGTACTGAGGAAGACCGTCGACAAAGATGGTCAGCCAATGGGTGTCGCGGAAAACATCCCCTTCGGGGCTATCATCACGGACAAGAGTCACGTAGAAGAGCGGATCCGACGCGCCCAGCGTGCCATTTTGAACCCGAGCATTAGTCATGAAACTTTCTTGTCAGGACCAGACGGGGAGCCTGACGAAAGGGAGCTCAGTTTTTCGAAAAATTGTGTCTGCCTCGAGCTCAGCGGTCCGGATCTGACTGACCTCTCGTTCTGTGATCTCCCAGGTTCGTACTTCCCTTGGTACCTCGTGGTCCCCTCTCTTAACCGCCGGTTTCATCGAAGGGTTGATTGTCAGCGTCGGCCAAGGCGGCAACTCCTCGGACATTGATTTGGTTAGAGATCTCGTGGAAACCTACATTTCCAGGCCGAGTTGTTTAATTTTGCTTACCGTCACATGTGAAAGTAAGCTTCACCCCCTGCTTTTGACGCCCTAACCGTTAACTCCACACACAGCCGACTTTGAAAACCAGGGGGCCCACCAGATGGCAAAACAGCATGATCCAGATGGACAACGGACCATCGGTTCGTACGTTCGTGCCTCGTACGACTTTCCCAGTTGATCTCCTGCAGGTGTCCTCACCAAACCTGACCGTATTCCCGTCGGGGAGGAGGATCATTGGCTGCGGTTCATTAGGGGCGAAGTGTAACCCCTCACGAACGGGTGGTTCGCCGTCAAGCAACCGGCGACCAAGGACCTGAAGGAGGGAATCACATGGGAGGAAGCTCGTGAGCGAGAGAGACTCTTCTTCTCGACCACACTCCCTTGGTCTTCAGAGACGGATTATCACCACCGCTTTGGCACTCACAACCTTACTGAGTCGTTGAGTAAGATCCTCTCAGATCTCATCAGACGTCGGTGAGTGTCATCTGGAACGCGCAATTTCGTCGTGCCTCATTGGCACCCTATTACAGGTTGCCGGAACTCGCGGATGAGCTGCAGAAGCTGCTGAAGGAGACAGAAGACCAAATTCAGAAGCTCCCGGTGGCCCCCTCCGACGACGCCCAGGGCGAGGTTATAATGCTGATCTCCAACTTTGCTCGCGAGCTCGCGAGCTATGTAGAGGGCACCCCCGATGACAATGGAATCCACCAAGCGATCCGTCCACTAACTAAGGCATTTTTGGGCCGGATCCGCAGCACCGCCCCAAGGTTCTCCCCGTTTGTGAGTGGGGAGATGCAATGTTACGCGCATCCCAAGTTCCTTCCATCGGACTATGAACCGGACATCCGCGCTAGCGACGACGACGCGATTTGTGTGGACAAAGTGTTGGACATGGAGGACAGGTGAGGCGCCCTCCTTCCGAACGGTGACGACGCCAGTGCTCACCCTTTGACAGAGCTAGATCGCGGGAACTTCCTGACCACTGTTTGTATATCGTCACGAAGAGGCTTATCAAAGTGTCCATCGAACAGTGGGGTGGGCCCAGTCACGACCTATTAGAGGAGGTGTACGACATCCTGTCCGGGGAGGTCAACGAGATGATTGATGTCCGCTTCTACCCTTATCGGTATGGGGGTCTCCACCAACGCGTCAAGTCGGTATTATTTTCGTTCCTCGTGGCATTTGGGAACTCACCAACAGTACATCTGTCACAGAACCGTTGTTAATGAAGTTCTTGTTAAGTGTCAGGCCTCAGCATCGGAGAAGATCAAGTGGCTCTTGGAAACGGAAAACAAAGCACCTTTCACAGCCAACGAAGATTACCTCTCGGACTACAGAAATAAATTTCTCAAATCATATCGTGAGGCACGGGCCCCTCAACTCCGAGGAGGGAACAACTACCTGAAAGCCGAAGAACTCATCGCTCGGGATCCACATGATCAAGCTCTCCGTTATATGGCCAGCGCGCGGGCATACTTCCAAGGTTTGCACTGGTTTTTGTCCTTAGCTTCAGGCAGGTTGTTTACCACCACCATCAGTCACGTTCAAGCGTTTCACGGACCTGGTACCAATGGCAATCGATCAGGAACTCCTGCGGGGATTGGACTGGGATCGTGGGCTCCAACCTACTCTGGCGAGAGGTCTTGGGATCACCGGACCCGGTAGTCTGGACAGAGCCAAGGAATACCTGGAGGAGCTGCCCGATATCAAGAGTCGCAGGGAGAGTTTGCAGAAGAAACGCGAGCGACTTCAGTTCGCGAAGCGGGAACTGCAGGGCATCTGATGGAAACTCCCACCCTGGTACAATCTGTATTTTTGTGGTTCGCGTAAGGTCTTCGACCTTTGAGGTGTCTGTACATTGTAGAACTATTGCGCTTCTCCCGACCGATCTGAGCCTCCGCTGTGCCACGACGATCATCCACGTCCCTTGACCAGGGCAACCACAACTAGCCTTGTTACCCACTGCGATTCCCGGCTAAAGACGCGTGGGGTCCCGTTGCACTTGACATACGTTACGAATGGAAGCGAATGGAAGCAGGGGGTGGTCATAGATCTCTTCTGCCAACCGCGTTCTTCGCCATGGGATCCAACATTTTTTGGGTTCTTCATTCGAGATTCCAAGCGACAAGGCAAAAACTCCTTCTGCGATACCCAGTATTTCCGTTATTGATTGATGATTCGCGAGGAACACCAGAGTGTGGCGGACCGGTGTTCTTCGTGACAGACTACCCCGCCGCACCTCTTCCTTGGCGTTTCAAAGACGGAAACATCGTAGTCGGTCTCGTACCACGTTGGCAACAAGGATAATCGATGCGCGCACGCTAGGGTTTGGCCGAGTTGCCCCAACTCCGTTACGGCCACACTATTTTCTGGGGAGCCGTGGTCGTATATAAGGGGGGGAGGGTTCAGGAGTTCCTCAGGCAAACTTTCCAATGCGAAACCGACTCCGTATCATTGGCAAGCCCATGTCCACCTCTTCGCTCAACTCCCTCGTCTCCACCCCGGTGTCTTCTCGCGAATCCTCGAGCCCTGGCCCCGCCACCACCCCCCCTATGCCAGCCGCCCCTGTTCAGGAACGTGGGGTCGGTTTATCCGACCCAGAACAGAGTTCTGGAAGGCGTCGGATGCTTAAGCTCGTCAACCGCATGCATAACACCGGGTAAATGGCTTTGTCTGAATCCACGAATACGTAGCTAACCCTCTCGTAGCGTCCAGTCCGACATTGACCTGCCCATGGTCGCTGTGGTCGGATCCCAAAGCGCTGGAAAGTCGTCGTTGATCGAGTCCATCTCTGGCATCACTCTCCCCCGCGCGAGCGGCACCTGTACTAGGTGAGTCTGACTTGACCTCTTGCGTATTCCAGTTCTTAGTCCATCAACAGGTGCCCCACCGAATGCCGTCTGGCGTACTCTACCCAACCCTGGTCATGCAAAGTCTCATTAAGGAAGACCTTCGATGAGCATGGGAGACCGATGGGTAGTGCGGAGAATATTCCTTTTGGGCAGGTAATCACGGACAAAAGGCTAGTCGAGGAACGCATCCGCCGTGCTCAACGCGCCATCCTCCGCCCTAAGGCAAACCCTGACGTGTTCTTGTCTGGGCCGGATGAGGATCCCGACTACCGGGAGCTCACGTTTTCCAAAAACTGTGTTTCTTTGGAGATCAGCGGGCCAGAGTTGACGGATCTGTCGTTCTGTGATCTTCCCGGTGCGCCCCTCCCCTGCCCTTTCGATTTGACTGCGGAACTGAATGTGTTCGGAAAGGTTTGATCGTTAGCGTTGGCCAGAGCGGAAACACCTCCGATATCGATCTTGTCAAGGACTTGGTGACAACGTATATTTGTAAACCGAGTTGTCTGATCCTCCTCACAGTTACTTGTGAAAGTACGCCCCGCAGGAACTTTTTTTCACCTCTTGCACTGACATCCCTACAGCGGATTTCGAGAACCAAGGTGCCCATCACATCGCCAAACAGCACGACCCGGAGGGGAAGCGAACGATCGGTATGTTTTCCTGCCTTCCCCAAGACACCAGCTTATCTTTTGCAGGTGTCCTCACGAAACCTGACCGAATCCCACCTGGGGAGGAAGAACACTGGTTGGGTTTCATCCGAAATGACGCAGAGCCACTTGCAAATGGGTGGTTCACCGTCAAACAACCCGGATCCAACGAGCTTAAAACCGGGATCACGTGGGAAGACGCTCGCGCCCTGGAGAAGCACTTCTTCACCAGCACTGCTCCTTGGTCGAGCGCCGAAACGTACTGTCAGAAGAGGTTAGGTACGCAAAACCTGACCGGGTCTTTGAGCAAGATCCTCTCCGACCTCATAGCGCAGAGGTGGGATCTGTATCGCTGTCGCGTGTCGCCATATGTGTTTAACCCCCGGGCTTCTCCAGGCTTCCCAAGCTAGCGGATGAACTCCAGAGCCTCCTCAAACAAACAGAGGACCGCCTTCGAAAGCTCCCGAAACCGCCTTCGGACAACCCGGTCAGCGAGATCATTGAGATGGTCTCCGGGTTCTCTCGGTCCCTATCTACTTACGTGGAGGGCACACCTGACGAGCAGGGAATCCACCAGACCATTCAGCCCCTCCACGTGAGATTCAAGGACGCTATCCAGGAGACTGCCCCTGACTTCCGACCATACAAATCTGGGGAGAGGCTGCATTACGAGCCACCCACCTTCCTTGCGGCGGAGAAAATGGAGCTGGGTTCGGATGAGAGCGCTATACACGTGGATCAAGTTATGAACATGGCACTGCGGTGAGCGACATTGATCTCCGTTCGCTGTTTGGCCACTCAGGTCGAGTTCAGGGCCAAGACACGAGAGCTCCCTGATAACTACCCATTCGTCGTCACCAGGAAACTCATAAGACAGGCGATCAATAAATGGGCCGATCCAGCCCATGAGCTCTTTGAGGCAGAGCACGCCATTCTCGTTGAACGGGTGAACGGGATGATCGAGGAGCACTTCGCTTCCTTCATTCATGGCGGACTCTACCATCGGGTCAAGTGAGTTCATCCCCTTCATGCACTCTCTTCCGGCCTCCGACCGCGCTGGATATATTAGATCTATCGTCAACGAAGTCCTTGCCAAGTGCCATACCATTACACTCAAGAAGATCGATTGGTTGTTGGAGATGGAAGCCGCAGCGACGTTCACTCTCAATGAACACTATTTTTCCGACTACCGTCAAAAGTTCCTGGACTCTTATCGTGCCGCGAGGGCCGAGGAGAACAGCAAGGGAGGGGAAGACTTGCGCCCGGAGGAGTTGATCGCACGCGACCGCTTCGAACCAGCGTTGCAGATTATGGCCAGCGTCCGGGGGTACTTCCAAGGTGGGTCCATTTGATAGTCCTCCCCGTTTGTCAGATCACTTACGACTTGTCTAGTCTCGTACAAGCGCTTTACGGACATGGTCCCGATGACCATTGACCAAGAGTTGCTTCGAGGATTGGACTGGGATCGTGGAGTTCGTACGGCCCTCGTGGAAGGTCTGGAGGTGACCGGTTTGGATAGCCACGAGAGGTCGAGGAGGTTCTTGCAAGAGCCCCCAGACATTCAGTCTCGACGGGAGGACCTCTTGAAGCGACTTGAGCGTCTGAAATTGGCCAAGCGGGAGCTCCAGAGCTTGTTCTGATCCGGCGCCCTCCACGATTGATTGCCCATGTGTGCTCGAGTGTTTCCGGGTGCGTTATTGACTACGACTGTAGACCGACCTTTGATGCGTAAACCGTGTGTTTGAAATGTGATTTGCTCAAGATTTACCCCCCGTCCATCCCAAAGATACCGCCGAGAGGATGCGAGGTTGTCCGACAGAATCGAGCCAATGGTCCGGCCATGTTACGGCCCCATTATCACGCCCTACGTCTGCGCATGTGGTCCGTTCTACCAAGAACACGAGCTTCTAAGCCCGGAGATAGTCGAGCGAATGATTCTGTTCCTTCGGACCCTGTGTCCTTGACGAGTTCTAGTGTTTGTCAAGTATAGATAAAAACGACCCGTCCCGTCTAGGAGATTCGCCAGTGACTCGGTCGACGTCGGTTGGACTGGGAGAGGAGGAGCTAGGGCGGACCTTTTCTCCTGGGTGTTGTACGTTGACCAGATGACACCCACCAGGGGTGCCGGAGGGCGAAACGAGCGGCGATATGTCAGCGATCTCTGTCGACCTCCGCCGTTGCATGACGTCCTTTTCAAAAACCACTCCGGATCTGGGTTTTACATGATATAGGGCCTACAGGCGGCAGAACCCGGGACTTCGGAAATGGCGCATGGCATACCGAGCTCAGCCCGAGGGAAGGTATGGGTTCCCTTGATTTTGTTGTGTTGAGGGATTTTATTCGCGGGGTCGTGTATCTTATAAGGCAATAAACAAACGCAATTGATCTACTTAGAAAACTTTACAGCTTGCACTCCCTCTGTAGAGAGGGTGGCGAGGGCGTATGGTTTAAGCACTGGTGAGGGGAAAGATGTGTTCAACGATTTTGGAGGAGGGTCGGGAGGCGATCTGGCCAAATTGTGGTTACGGACAACAGGATGTCGCAGGCGTAGTGGCAAAAGCGATCAAATAGGTAGAGGTCCGAGTTGATGAAGCAGGGAGCGGGATTGTGGAAAAGTTGACAAGGTTGAAGAGGACGCTGGTTTGTGTTTTGCATGCCGTTGAGTACTCTGGGATGGAGGTGGGGAAGGAGAAAAGCAGACGACGAGGCCCACAAAACGCGTGGGGCCGGGGACAAGAACGTGACACGTGATCCCAAAAACTTTGCGATTTTGGCGGGACGGAGGTAAATGCGACCCAGGACTTTCAGTCCCGGGAATACAACAGAATTCCTGTACAACGACTTCTTCTACCTCCATCGTCCCCGCAATCCCATCCCCTCTCCTGGTGCACTACCAGACCTAAACTCAGGGTCGTAGGAAAATATGGGGATTAAGTGCGTCTTGAGCTTGAACGTTTGAACCCTGGTGGGATCAGCCCCAATATGTGGGTGACGGGCTTTCATATCCGTTACGTATTAACGTAAAGGAAAAGTGTGGCGGGTCCCAAGGAAACATTCAACGCCTGTTGCCTTTCCCTGGCTCTCATTATGGATACAGCCCGCGCCCGTTACTCTGGCAATTCGCGGAAACTCGTTGTCGCTCTCGATATCGGGACAACGTTCGGTAGTGCTGCATATGCCTTGTTAGATCCTGGCCAAGTCCCTCATATCCATGTTGTTACAAGGTAAGTATTTCCTCCGACCTCTGGCCCCGGCAACGAGTGGTGACGAGTGAGGGGTAGGTACCTAGGCGCTCCGAATTTTGGGTCCGCAAACGTTCCCTCCGTATTGTATTACGATCACGACGGTAATTTTTGTGGCGTTGAGAACGGGGTGGACTTCCAGGATGACGATGAATTCCTGAGGGTCAGATGGTGCGAGAATGCAACGTGTTCACCTTTGAAATGCGCTGATGCCAGATTAGGTGGAAGTTGATGATTTCGCCCACAGAGCCGTCCGCAGCGATGAGGGACTTGATGTGTACGCAACTCCCAAAGGGAAAAACCATCATCAATGTCTTCGCCGATTTCATGCGCTATCTTTTTGATTCGACCAAGGCGTCGTTCAAGGCCTCTGAGCCGAATGGCGAGCTCAGATGGGACACCGTCTCAGACAATGTCGAGTTGGTATTGACCCATCCAAACGGATGGGGCGGCCCACAGCAAACACTGCTGCGAACTGCTGCGGTTCAAGCGGGTATCGTCCCCGACACTCCTGTTGGACACTCTAGCGTCCACTTTGTTACCGAAGGCGAAGCGACTTTCAACTTTTGCGCTACCCATACCGAGGCGGGTAAAAACCTGAAGGTCCGCCATGCTGTCCCCGCCCAGTGTTGGTTTGTTAATGCGCTCCCAGGGTGGAGAGCGGGTTTTGATGATCGATGCGGGTACCGGAACAATCGATATCAGTACATACACAGTCCTCAACAATCGGCCACTCCAGGTCGAAGAGTTGTATGAACCTAAGTGTGAGTCGGATAAATCATAGTGAGTGGCAGGTTTTCCATTAAATGGTTTTCGTTTTAGGCCTACTCCAAGGCGGGGAGTTCGTCACAGCGAGGGCGAGGGCAATGGTCCGCGGTGCGTTCTGACATTCCACTTACAGACCTGTTACTCAACCCACAACCAGAGAAGTTGAGGTATTCCAGATTCGACACCCAGGAAGACCTGGCAGCGATTGTCCAGAGGTTCGACGAAGGGGTAAAGGTGGTCTTTTCGGACGACCAAATGACTCAATACATCAAATTCGGTTCCCCGAGGGACAATGACCCCAAGTTTGGAATCAAGGCTGGGAGATTGACGTTGACTGGGTAAACTTATACATACCCGATTAGCAAACCGGCACTCAAACCCCCACACATCCAGAGCACAGGTTTCTGGGTTCTTTGAACCTTCGATCCAATCCACCGTGGACTCCATTAGGGATGATATCCTCAACCAACCCTTCGCTCCCGATTCGGTTCGTATACTTGAGTTGATTCGGCCCAACTGCTGACGATCCGGAAACAGTTTGCATTCCTCGTTGGTAGCTTCGCTGCGAGCCCGTGGCTATCCAATCAACTCGAGAAACGGCTTCTGGAGATTGGGCTGAAGGTTTGCAAGCCAGACGCACAAACGTGAGCGAGACCCATTCATATAACGGGCCGATTCTCACTCCGGTTGTGCACAGCAACAAAGCAGTTGCAGTTGGGGCTGTTTCGTTTTACGTGGACTATTTTGGGACCAGAAAGACCTCAAAGTTTACACACGGTCAAAACCCCCCAATGCAAAGCGGTCCATATATCGCCAGGCCAATGTCTACCTCCAAAACTCACTCATTTGTCTCCACGGATTCCTCTCTCACATCCTCGATCCAACCTGGGATGTCGAGTCCGAGACGGTCGAGTGCTCTGGGTCAGAAAGGTGTCCCCATAAGGGACGGTATCAACATTCCCTCCAGTGGTATCGTCGGCACACCGAAACAAAGTATGTTTCGCTTCATTGAGGGTCGACTCCGCGTGGCGCAGAGGCGGATCCAGACCTCCTTCGCTTGCGCGTAGACGGGACAGCATTGAGTGCCGGTCCTGTAATGGTCCCCCTACTTCGTATGTCTGACCCCTTATTTTGTTCTAGATTCAGTGACTTTTGGGTCGATAAACGACAATTCCGCGACGATATTCGTCAAAGCCAAGGGCGATAAATCTAAGTCAGAATCATCCACCTCAAAACCTGACGTTCCCACTCCTTCACCTTCACCCACGCCAACGCCAACTAAGGTCGACATCCGTAAACTTTTCCAGAACCCTCCTTCCTCCACATCTGTTACCCCGCAAACGAATTCAGACCCTTCGTCGCCCGTTCTGTCCGCTTCCCTTTCTACCACCACTTCAATTAGTCGCTTGAATACGGGCGCGAGCACTTTCTTCCCTAGGAAGGTCACAATCAAGAGCCAGGATGTGAGAGAAGTCGGTTTTGATGCTTGGAGGAAGAAGGACAAGCTTGCCTCGCCGGTTGTAGAGAATAATGCCCCATTGATCCGCCAAACTCACCGGAAAGGGACCTCTGTGGTCAGGATGGAAACAGTCGAGGCGAAGGAGAAGAGGTTAGCGGAAGAGAGGGCGAAGGAGAAGGCGAGGAGAGCTGAAGAAATGGAGAAGGCTGCCGAGGAGAAGAAACGAGAAGAGGAGGAAGAGGAGAAGGCCGAGGAGGAGGCAGAACGCAGGAAGGAGGCCAAACAGAAGAGGAGGAATGAGACCAAAAGGGAGAAGAAGGAGGCCAGAAGGAAGAGGGAGGATGCCGAAAGGAAGGAGGAGGAGGAAGAGGTTGGGAGGGAGCGCATCCGGAAGGAGGAAGAGGCCAAAAAAGCCGCAGAGGAAGAGAGGAAGCACAAAGAGAAAGAGGCGGAAGAGAGGAAGGCCACCAAAGCTGAGAAGTTGAGGTTGGCTAAGGAAGCTGAGGAGCGGAGGGTGAGGGAGAAGAAGGTGACGGCCAAATCTGCTGAGGAGCAGAAGCCCGAGGAGAGCGAGAATGTTGAGAGCCCTACTTCCGAAGAACCCCCCAGGGAGGTGAGGGAGGTCTTCTCGAGGGAGGGGCTCAAAATCGACACCTCGATCACGGGGGGCGAACGGGGTGGCGAACGCAACGAGTTGAACCTGGTCCACGCTGTGAATATGTTCACCGACCAGGCCGCCAAGGACCAAACCGCCAACCTCGAGCCAGTCGCTCCGCTGGGGTTCTCTGCAAATAGGTGGAGCCGTGCCCCTACCCCCATGCCTCCGACACCAGCTACCCCCACCCAGGATCGGGGCATCGGTTTGTCCGACCCAGATCAAAGCGCGGGGAGACGAAGGATGCTTGAACTGGTGAACCGTGTGCACAATACGGGGTAAGTATCTTTGTTTGAATCCACGAACACGTAGCTAACCCTCTCGCAGCGTTCAGTCTGACATTGATCTTCCGATGATTGCAGTTGTTGGGTCTCAAAGCGCGGGAAAGTCCTCGTTGATAGAGTCCATCTCGGGCATCACTCTCCCCCGCGCGAGTGGGACCTGTACCAGGTAAGTCTGACTTGTTCTCTCGCGTGTCCCGGTTCTTGATCCATCAACAGGTGCCCCACTGAATGCCGCTTGTCATACTCCACCCAACCCTGGTCATGCAAAGTTTCATTGAGGAAGATGTTTGACAAGCATGGGAGACCAATGGGCACAGTAGAGAATGTCTCTTTTGGGTCGGTTCTCAAGGATAAGAAGCTCGTGGAAGAGCGCATCCGCCGTGCTCAACGTGCAATCCTCAGCCCTAGCGAGAACCTTGATGTGTTCTTGTCTGGGTCGGATGAAGACCTCAACCACCGAGAGCTCACATTTTCCAAGAACTGCGTGTCTCTTGAAATCAGCGGACCAGACTTGACCGACTTGTCATTCTGCGATCTACCGGGTATCCTCGTTTCTCTTCCTGCCTTCTTCTGTTTAACTGTGGAACTGATTGTGCTCGAAAAGGCTTGATTGCCAGCGTTAGCCAGGGGGGCAATACGTCTGATATCGACCTTGTCAAGGATTTGGTGAGAACATACATCTGCAAACCAAGCTGCTTGATTCTCCTCACCGTCACTTGCGAAAGTAAGCCCCACAGGAACTGTTTTTCTTCCTTCTCCTGACATCCGTACAGCGGATTTTGAGAATCAAGGGGCCCACCACATTGCGAAACAGTATGATCCGGAGGGAAAGCGAATAATTGGTACATTCATTTATGCCTTCATTGAGGGCATGGACTGACCTTTTGCAGGTGTCCTCACGAAGCCAGATCGGATCCCCGTTGGCGAGGAAGAGCACTGGTTGCGATTCATCCGAAATGACGCAGAACCGCTTTCCAACGGATGGTTCACGGTCAGGCAGCCGGCAACCAAGGACCTCAAGGACGGAATCACTTGGGCGGAGGCTCGCACTCTGGAGAAACATTTCTTCACCAGCAAGGCTCCTTGGTCGAGTGCCGAGACGTATTGTCAAAAGAGGTTCGGGACACGTAATCTGACAGAATCTCTTAGCAAGATCCTCTCGGATCTCATTCAACGCCGGTAGGTACGGGGTTGCCAGCGTGTCGTCATACATGCTTAACTCCTTGACTTTAGGCTTCCAGAACTAGCGGATGAATTGCAGAGTCTCCTGAAACAGACAGAGCTCCGCCTTCGACAACTCCCAAAGCCACCTTCCAACAACCCAGTTGGCGAGGTCATCGGGATGGTCTCCGAGTTTTCTCGATCGTTATCTACTTATGTGGAGGGCACGCCTGACGAGCGGGGAATCCACCAGACAATTCAGCCGCTACACATGAAATTCAAGGACGCCATCCGGGAGACCGCCCCCGATTTCCGGCCGTACAAGTCCGGGGATTGGTTAGACTACGAGCCGCCAACCTTCCTCGCAGCGGAAAAAACGGAGCTGGGTTCGGACGAGGGTGCCATCCATGTGGATCAGGTTATGAACATGGCAATGCGGTGAGCGGAATTGATCCCCATTCGCTGTTTGGTTACTCAGGTCCAGTGCAGGGCCAAGACACGAGAGCTCCCCGATAACTATCCATTCGTCGTCACCAGAGAGCTCATAAGACAGGCGATTGATAAATGGGCCGATCCAGCCCATGAGCTCTTCGAGGCGGAGCATGCCATTCTTGTTGAAGGTGTGAATGTGATGATCGAGGAGCACTTCGCTTCCTTCGTTCATGGTGGACTCTACCACCGGGTCAAGTGAGTTCGCCCCCTTGTGTACTATTTTCTGGCTTCCAAACATGCTGAACATGTTAGATCTATCGTCAACGAAGTTCTCGCCGAGTGCCATGCCACCACATTGAAGGAGATCGATTGGTTGTTGGAGATGGAAGCCGCAGCGACCTTTACTCTCAACGAGCATTACTTTTCTGACTACCGTCAAAAGTTTCTGGACTCCTATCGCAGGGCGAGGGCTGACGAGAACAGGAGAGGAGAGGAGGACTTGCGTCTGGAGGAGTTGATCGCGCGCGACCGCTTCGAACCGGCGTTACAGATCATGGCCAGCGTCCGAGGGTACTTTCAAGGTGGGTCCATTTGATAGTCCTCCCCATTTGTCAGACCACTTACGACTCGTCTAGTCTCGTATAAGCGCTTTACGGACATGGTCCCGATGACCATTGACCAAGAGTTGCTTCGAGGATTGGATTGGAGCCGTGGGATTCATGCAGCCCTTGTGGAAGGCCTCGAGGTGGCCGGTTCGGATAGTCACGAGAGGTCAAGGAGGTTCTTGCAAGAGCCCCCAGACATTCAGTCTCGACGGGAGGACCTCCTGAAGAGACTCGAGCGCCTGAGGTTGGCCAAGCGGGAACTCCAGAACTTGTTCTGATCCGGTGCCCTCCACGATTGATTGCCCGTGCTCGAGTGTTTCCGGGTGTGTTCTTGACTACACTGTAGACCGGCCTTTGTTGTGTAAGCTGTGTGTGTTCGAAATGTGATTTACTTCTTGCCCATTCCACAGATACCGCCGGGCGGATGTGAGATTGTCCGGCAGAATCGAGCCAAGGATTTCGGCCACGTTATGTTACCACGCCTTGAGCCCGTAGGCAAAGTATGGTCCAATGATTCGAGGTTGGTTCACGGGACCGGCGCGGCGAAGTGGACTAAGCCGAACGCCGTTAACAATATTCGCGTCTCAATGAGAGGCGTGCGATTCGCCGTGAGTGTATCAGCATTCAGGAACCGGGGACGGCCTGCCAGATATCCACGCGGTACGTGCGACTAAGATGTGTATGTAGATGGAGGCTAGGCCGGTGGCAGCCGTAACTAGTGTAGCTTGTAGTTGCGGAGTATTCACACGCAATGGTGTGATTGTAGTAGGTTGACACTAAAACAACGATACGCCGGGGCAGCTGGTATAGATGGCCACGAAGAGGTTGATTACACTTCCGCCCTTGAACGTCGGAGAGACTTGGAACAAATATCTGGGGTGTCGTCAATTCGTTCAGTGCCGAGTTGGCACGTACAAAGTTACAATAATGAGTTCACATATTTATTACATCGTGCATGGTGCGCGAGACGTGAAAACAATCAACGCGACAAAAATAAAGTGGTCGTGGTTTTGGGAAATCCTTCCCTCCCTGAAAACTAGAACTGAAAACTGCGAGGGTGAGTTTGAAAAAAATAGGCTACAAGTAATCGATCTCCGCTGGTAAAGCACTCATGAGCCGAAGGAAAATCATGAAGATGGCCGTACTAGCTGCGGCGAGGACAGTGGCCGCAGTGCGGGCAGTCTTCATTGTGGAGATCCACCCAGCCGTAGGGGATGATGATATAGGAATCCACCCCACGGCCAATGACGCTCGCGTTGAAGTAGCAGTTGTCGAGGAAATGGGAGAACTGGAAACAAGATAACACGATCAACCCCGCCGCATTGACGAACGCGAGCAAGAGGGCAACCCTACGCAGAGCCAAGACGATAAAAGCGGTGATGCCTTTGATGGAGAACACGGTGGATTGTCTACGCGGGTTTCCGAGATGCGGGCGAAGATTGTCGAGATGACGGTGAGGAACAAGATCACGAGAACTGTTCCTCCGTAGATGACGTATCCCAGGGAGCAACACCTCAAGTCGACTGTAGGGATGAAAACTATGATAATTGCGGCCGCGGCAGTCGTCCCGCACTGGGGAACAAGTGCGAAGATCGACGCGTTGAACATCGAGACGAGCGCTCCCGGCGACACGGCACTCTCCGCAGGCTTGGCAGGAACCTCAGAGACAGGCCTCTTTTTCTGTTGAGGATCAATGAGACAACCTCTAAGATCAGACGTTTTCTCGAGAGACCCACCTCGCCTTTCTCACGGGTAAGCCTTCCCAAAGCCCTCAAGACATCATGCACGAGAACGAGATACCGCATGATCCTGGAATAGTTGAACGCCGCCGCGAGTCGAAGTTCTTCCCGATTGAGCGAACCGAAGTCGTCCTTGGGGGTAAGGAGCCGATCCGTCTCGGGATGGATCGAGCTCTCGGCGGCGGTAGAGTGTACGGCAGCCGAGCGAGGCAGGCTGACGGCACTAGGGTTTGTAGTTGGGTTCCCGCTGACGCTGTTCTAGCTGTGACCATGTTGGCTTTCGGTGGGCAATTGGAAGGAGACGGTAGATTGGTGGTGGCTAGGATTGAGAAGTGGGCCTTGTCAAACGGGTTTGGTACCCTCTTGGACCGACTCAGGCTTTACCTTCTCGTTCTCTTCGTCGACTTTGAGAACTGGATCGACGAGTTTCTTGGATCCTTTCAGGATTGGCATCCGCCTCGGAAGTTTGTTGGATGGTCTTTGCAGAGGAGTACGCTTTGCTCGAGCATTTAGGGAGGCGAGGACAAGGAGTAGGCAGCCAGAGCGGGGGAGCCCACACTTGGGGCAACTGATCGTGTGTGGGGATCAGTGTTCGAATGAGCGATGGGGTAGGTGATGAAGGGGGAGGGAAGCTAACCTGAGACGAAGCCATCCGCGTAGAAGGGGATCTGACTGATAAAAGCCAACCAGGGAAGAAGCCACGAGGGAAACAACTGGGCAAACGCCCTCCAATTGAGCTTCTCGGCACTCCCTCGGCCGTGCAGGTCTTGTAAGTAAGTCCCACAGCATTTGCGGGGGTCGCCAGGTGACCTTTGGAGTCAACGCCGCCGCGACGAGAGAAGAGAAGAGGAGGAGAAGGAAGAGGATACGAGTGAGAATCGGACGTATCCTGTCGGGGGGGAGGGAACCGAAGGGGGAGGGTGGGGTTGGGACGAGCGAACACCCTGGTATATATCTAGATTCGAGCGGGGGAAGGAACGCTGGAATGCGGATGCGACTGTCAATCAGTATTCCTAGATTGCAGATGGGCTCAGAGAAGGTGCAAGCACGATTGTCTTGTGTGACAGTTGAATACGAGTGGACGTTATCGGATCCGCTCGAGACGATACCGAGCCAACCAGGACGCGGGAATTCGTTATCAAAGGCAACGTGGATATCTGGGTGTTGATGGGGCGTCAGTGACAGCCAGCGGTATGAATGCAAGAGGGATGAAAGGAAGGATGGGAAGTGGCTCGAACGAAACTAAGCATATCGCTACAATCTAACGGAGTATGCCAGTGAAGAGGAGCGCGACCACCTGTATTCCATGTGGGGGTTGTTGGGACGTTAACCACCCACGACTCATCGTCCGTATCACACGGGAACGAGGGGAACGCACTCGCAGCCCAATAACGATGGGACGATTCGACAGCAAAGCACGATCGACTGCGTAGTCAAGCCAAAGCGCGCGTTTGACGGTCTAAGGAGGTCATATGGTCGCTTCACGCACTGCATGGGCGGCGAAAAGGACAAGCTTCGGCCCAAAGCTTTGAATTACAACCCAGTGACAGTGACGATCGTGGAAAGAGGGGAGACAGTGAGTTCCGCGGTAAATGGAAGCAGCTGCCAGATATCCAGCGTGGGTTTCATACAGGCGCACGAATCGCTGCCGAGGGTGGGAATCATAGGTCACGATGCCACAAGGATTCAATGCTCGCCGACGGTATACCTATTTTGGCACATTGCCGGTTGGCAGGGACTGACGGGCACCGGCGAAGGAAGAGAGCATGGAGAAAACGTGGGTCCGCCGGACGTGCAGACTGGTTTGGCGAAGTGCATCTGTGAGTTTATGAAGCGAAGTAGTTGAAGGCGGGCACTGAAGCACAACCGCTGTGAAAGCAGAACTGGCGGTGGGCACGTGACAACCTCATGGTCAAGAGAAATTTCTCACGCTTCCGCTGAACTGTGACACAAAAAATCGGTCACCGTCGGACTCAATCGAATATGCCCTCTCACAAGGGAGGGTACTTAGTACTGGAGTTTAATAACGTGTGGAACAAGTTCTGAAGCGTCACGTTTCAACGGCAGAGTACAAAGCAGACGAGAGCGAGCAGTTGAATGCTCCGTGGGATACGTAAAGAAATGACACCGGAGTCGTGGTTGTTGAAACCCCCTACTCCTACTTGGACATGGTACGAGGCCAGTTTACCAAACCCTGGACCTCAACAACAAATCAGTACCACCCTCCATTCCGAGGCAAGCCTTCAAGAACATCTCGAGCGCGTTCCTCTGCCTTCCCAAGCTGTTCACCACATCCGTGCCGGGCTTGACGAGAGGAGCCTTCAACATGTAGCTCAAAAGGGAGAGGACCGAGTAGAGGGAATCAAACTCGGTCTCGCCAGCAGTGACATCCTTGTACTTGACTCGGGTCAAGAGCTCAGCGAGGATGGAAAGGTCGAGGATCAACGGAGTGGCCAAGAGAGAGTCCTCGCACTCGTTGAAGATATTGATGGTAGAGCGACCACCGCAGAAGATTTCGGAGTAGTACTCATCGATCGCGCGCTTGGAGTCACCGACAGAGGGAACGTATTTGATGACGACGATGTGGTCGGGGTGTTCGCCCTTGGCCTCCTTGCCCTTGGCTCCAGGGATAGGAGGCTTGTAGAGCAGGCGGTTGGCGTCAACCATGTCGTCGACGACGCTGCTCTTAGAAATCTCCTTCGACTTGAACTGGGCCTCGGCGGAAAGATTGCGTCCGTCGTTGTTACCGAGATGGTTGTAGGAGGAGATGGCGAGAGGCTTGATGCCAGCGTTCACCAAGAACTCGGCGAAGACGGACTTGAGCTTGGTTTGACCCGACTTAAGATCGTCACCAGCAATGAAGGCACGGTTGCGCTCCGCAAGCTCAATGGCGCCAGGAACAAAAGTATTCTGGGGAGCTCCGTTGATGAAGGGCTCGCCCTCGAGAATAGCGGCAACAGCGAAGAGGGTAGATGGGGAAACCTCGGAATGGGAGTTTTTGATCGCGTTCAAGAGGTTGTCCGCAGTGTCGTTCACACCGGGGATGATGTCACTGTATCTCTCGGTGTTGGCGGTCCAAAAGACGATGACACGTTCCAGGTCATTGGCGGACCTGAACTCGCGGATGTCAGAACGGAGCTTCTCGAGGTGGGCCTGCTTGTTACTTCCGGGGATGATATTGTCTGCACGAGCCTCCTGGTTGGCGGCAATGAAGTCCGGATAGTAGATCGAGGAAAGGGGTTTGCCCAAGTTAGCCATGTGGCCGGTAAGCTGGCGTTGGAGATCCCAAGGGAGAACCTCAGCACGAGCCATAGCCTTGTCGAGTGGCAAGCCAGAGATATCCCATCCGCCGAGGACGAGGTCATTGGGGTGGACCATGGGCAACACGTCACCAAGAGGAACATTAACATCCTTGCCAGTGATGGGGTCAACTCCCAAACGGATCGTGGAAGCACGGAGGACAGATCCAATGTAGTTGGGCTGCTGAATGCCGGACTTTGTATGCCAGACAACGTTGTGACGGTTGGCGAGGACGGTAGCGGCGAGGGTCGTGCCGTTATTTCCTCCAATGCCAATCATCATCAACCTGTACGACAGAACGCGGGATATCAGTACAAATTCGATAGCATATATCGACGTGCTGAGGTGCGTACCCAGTCTTTGAGACCTTTCGCTCGGTCTGGAACTCGTAGGACCTAGCTGTGGGCCTCACGATGTATTGACCGTCGACTACGACGACATCAGCACCGCGGTCGGTGTACTTGGAAGTGATGTAGTCGTCGCAGAACTTGGCGTTCTCAGATTCGACAACAATCTGGTGGAGGCGGCGAGCGGCAGTCGGGTGGGGAGGGAGAATCGACTCCAGCTCGCTGTCGGGGGTGGTATAACCGGAAGAGGTGGTGGGGGCCATTTCGGTTATGAGTAGAGGAGGTAGATCAATAACGGGGAGGTGGGGAAGTTAATGTGCTGCTAGAGGACTTGGGCTGGAGTGCTTGTTTCCGCGGTGAGGGTTGTGAGTACTCCCGAGTTGGTTGGAGTACATGCAAAGGGAGGGGGGAAGAGGTTTCGGGATTTGCACGCAGACAGACAGACGATGGAGGTGGAAGCGGAAAGAGGTTGCTGGGGAATGGGGAGGAGGGAGCTCGGGCTTTTATCTCTCTCGAAAAAAAATGGTCTGAGAAATTTATTCGGATTTATTGACATTTCATCACCGCACGAGGCGAGATCGAGATAAGTTTATCGGCTAAATTTCCCATGCTGCGCCGGCTCGGCAATTCCTCGCCTTCCATCACAGGTTTTTACATAGCAAAGTACGGATTTAAGCCGCAAATTACGGCGAGACAGCGCCAGCGTGGGCCAGGACGACGCACACGACAACACGCAGCGCAAGACTCGTTCAGCTGGAATAGACACGAATCAAAGATGCGTGGAGGTCGATCTAGAATCCGTTAAATCAGCCGGTCAGAACCCCAAATCACACCCCAGACTTACGGTCGTGAGCCGATGTCGAGCAGAGCGTGGGTGTCTCGCCTCGCCGTGATAGATCAAGGAAGCTCTCTGCTAAACGCACGCCTCCATATCGGACCAGGAAGTGTGGCACAAATAGAGCGGGTCGCTACCACAAGAGGTAACCTCCGACAGATGGAAGGCTATCGGAGGAATGTGATACTCGCAAATCGATTGTTGGCGATTGAACGTCATCAATCATGCGCCGGTGAGTACTGGGATGGGTATCTGAGCAGATAGTACGGTCGGAGATAGATCTCAGGACCCGCTGGATAACACTCGCTGGGTATCTGTTATCGGTTTATGGCCGAATCGGCCCCACAGCCCTGATGGATTTTGCGGGGTTGTTGGGGCATAACGCCAAGATAACAAACGCCTTGTAGCACGATTGCCTGGTTCTGCGAGGGTTAATTTTGTTCAAGCGTCTGGACATAGAGTCAACAGGGGAAGGAACCCACCATACAGCGCGATTTGTGGCCCGGATTACGCAACACCGAGCGACATAAGATACGTACGGCTCGACTGAACGGAGCAACAAGCGAGCCTCTCCCTAACAAATGCCCCATTTCTGATGGCAGGGGTGGGGTCGTTTCGCTGGGGACCGCGTTTGGGGTGCTTTCGTTTCGGCGGAATGGTGAACGCACCAAATCATCAGGCGGCCCCGACTCTCGAAAGGGAGAGCACTGACCTCCGGTGATTCGTGACGGAACGCGCCTGAGAACACGTTCCCCGGTGAGGGCACACCGACCTCAGGCGCTGTACGTGCTGTGAGGGTAGTAAGCCGGGACGGTGCAGCGTGTGAGTTCTTCGGATCCTTTCCTTTCCGCTCAGCAGTAACGCCGACTGCACCGAAAAAAATCACGAAAATGCTCGCTGCACGGCTGGCTGCTCAACTTCCCGCTCGACGAGTTCTCGTCCGATACCCCACCCAAGCCAGGACCTTCGCCTCCAAAAAACCGAACCAGCCTCAGCAGGAACAGTTCGACAGCCAGCCAGCAGCTTCGTCACAATCCTCCTCAAAACCCTCCAATGACCCCCTCAATACCGACTCTCCGACCCCGGAACCAGCACCTACGACACCCGGTGAGGTCTCCGACTCAAAGCTCCCAGAACTTCCAAGTCTTTCGACATTGGACTTTACTGCCGCGGATGAAGCGCCACGTTCCGAGCGTACAGGCGCCCGGTCCGCCAAAGACTCCCCGAGCTCAATCGAGCGTAAGACGAGGCTCATGAGTCGGCTTATGACTGGCGTGGCGGCGCTTGGACTGGGAATGTACGCGGCATCCCTGGGTGGGGAGTGGACGGAAGCGGAACTGAAGGAGAAGAAGATGGTAAGCCCCCCTTTGTTGGTGTTTTGTTGTGTGGTTACTAACTACGGTCCGTGTTCTGGGTTCCGTAGACGTTAGAGAATGCGCCTTCGACGAGGTGGGGACGGACGGTGGAGAGGGCCGGTGGCGTGTTCGACGTATGGTCTTCAACCCCTCACTCATCTTCCACGCGTCTCACTCCCTCCCTTTATTTAAGCTGTTTACAAAACCGATATGGACCGAGCTTCTCCCTCCTCCACTCCCAGAACCTCATCAGAAGCCATACACACTCCTTCTTTCCTTGGATGATTTGCTCGTAACTTCCACCTGGGACGTATGTCGAACCCGTCCAATCTCATGTGCTCCGTAACTGATGAAAGTCGCCCAGAGGCAATATGGTTGGAGGACTGCCAAACGCCCTGGCGTCGATTACTTCTTGGCGTATCTGTCTCAGTTTTACGAGATCGTGCTCTTCACGACTCAGCACAACTATGTAATTATTCCTCTCACAAGTCAGATATCTCCCCGCTGACCTCGAGTCACCAGACGGCAGCTCCGATCGTCGAGAAGCTGGATCCATATGGGTTCCATATTGCGTACAAGCTGTTCCGGGACGCGACCAAGTCGGAAAACGGGCGCCCCGTGAAGGTGTGTAATGGTACATTCCTGACATTCGATATGGGAGTTGAAGCATCCCTTCAGGACCTCTCATACCTGAACCGGGACCTATCCAAGATTATCCTCCTCGATACTGATCCAGACCACTGCATCACCCACCCCGAGAACTCGATCGTCATCCCCAAGTGGAAGGGAACACCGGGAGACAAAGGCCTAGTGGCGATGATCCCCTTCCTTGAATGTAGGTTCGCTGCTTCGGCTACGGGCGGAACGCTCACAATGTCCAACTTTTTAGCTATCGCGATTTACCGGCCACCTGATGTACGGCCAATCTTGAATGCCTTCCACGGGAAGGACATCCCAGTCGAGTATGCCAAGCAGGAGGCGGATACGAAGAAGCGACACGTCGAAGCTTGGCAGCAGGGCGGAGCGAGGAGGCTATCGGAGTCTGGCTTCACACTGAGCAGCATGTTCGGTGGTCCTTCTTCCGTACGTTCACTCCACCACGTCGACTGTTTCACCACGCAAATGACCAAACGCCTTCCCTCACAGTCTAAATCCCCCATCCCTCCTACATACCTTGAACAAAAACGTGCAGAGGCCCAGATGTTGTACAAGGAGGAGCAAGCGTACATCGCCGTGAACAAGGAGAACTTTGAGCGGTTGTTGGAGGAGGATAGGCAAGCGATGGCGAAGGAGATGAGCGGAAACGCTCTGGGAGTCGTCCAGTCGATGTTCTTCGGGAAGCAACCTGAACCGCCAGCGCCGACGGCTACTGCTGGTACGGGTGCCACAACGCCAGAGAAGCAGGCATAAATGCAGAGGGGGAGTTTAAAGTTAGAGGTACGCCTACAGCTCGGGTTTTTAATAGCGTAATTTTGCTCTCTATAATCTAATCTTTGTGGACCTACCCACCTGGAAATTCCAACCCACCTCTCACTCGTGCTCTCTCTCTGGCCCATCGTGCAGACGCTTCGCTAGGCGAATGAACGGTCCGGACCGGCAGATGGGTTGTGGATGGATATTGGATTGTGATCGTGTGAATCTGCCTGATCGGATCTCAGATACCCAAATGAGAGACAGGGACATGAAGGGATGCATACACACCACCAATGCAAGCAAAGTGGCGAGCGAGGATAGAAAGAGTAGAGATGGCAGGTAGCAGCCTGTATGGGATGTTGTATCTTTACTCTTGTCTCATTGTATTATGTCACATTACTATGATTGATGTTGACTTGGTGAGAACCTATCCAATGGTTGGAAAAGTTCACCCAAACCCCAAACACTTAACCAATTTTCATACAGGTATAGGAAGTAGATGTTTACTTGGTTGGTTAAGATTTATCCAACAACCCCTAATAAATACAACCTTTACCAACAAACCCTGAATCTTTTACCTATTTTTTCCCATAGTGACAGATCTGATTGGAGCAGAAGGGAGGGGCAGAGGCTCTGATTTGGTTGGAACTTGGTTTTCTGGTTGGTTGTTAATCTGCCAGAACTTAACTGATTTATCATAAGATGCTGAGAGGACGGAGGAAACACAAGGGAGGTAATATCATTGGTGTGTGCAATGATGGTCATGACAAGATATGGGTCTGAGCTAGTGATGTTGATTAGCTCCTTACTGGCCCAGTCATCAAACCAGCAGGCAGTCAAAGAGGGGGGGGGTTCAACCCTTACTAGAGAGCCTTCCAGAGGTGAAACAAAGATGAGGGGGAGAATACAAGGCGACAGGAGAAGCATGACAAGAATGTGATGAGGATAGAGGAAATGCAAGGGTGAGACAAGAAAACACAAGGGCAACAAGTTGAGAATGAGGTGGAAGATGAGTGTCATGATTTTCACCAGTTTTCTCCCCTTTTTACTCTAAGTCCCAAGCGCCCACTCATTCAACTTCGCTCAACCATGACATGTTTCCACACTCCTTATCTTATCTTATCTCATGTCCCATTTCTTTTATCTTATCTTTCATCTTCTTTCGGTCATTTCGGTTAGAAGGTGAACTCGGTCATCTCGGATTACTTGGGCTAGAGACTTTTGGCCCATGGGAAGACAGTACAGAGGACTATCTATTTTGGAGCAATGTCGACATCCCCTACAAGGGAGTCAACCCAAGCCTTGGCAGTCTCCTGCGCCTCGGCCACCAGCCTCTCCTCCTCTTCGACGTCCCCCACGCTCGCCAACCACTGCTCCCAATCTCGACCCGACTCAATCCTCTCCTCCAAGGTCCTAGGCCCAGAGGCCACCACGTGATTCCCCAAAGTGATGGGGGAATCCAAGACGTCCTCCTCCAGGACCGTCAAGTCAAATTGTTGAGGAGGGTAGGTCTCAAACCTACTCCTCAAAATACCCACAGACATCTCCACCTGAGTTGTCCTCCTCAACATCGACTCGTACTTCCCCATCAAATCCTCGCACTTGTCGGCCATCTTGAGGCAACGCTTCTCCAAGGTCTTAACCTTGTTCTTCAACTCCAAATTCTAAGAGGAACAGGGTCAGCAAACTCTAAAGCGAGCTCAGGATCCGGATTCCCACCTCTTCGTCACGCTTCTCTAACTCAGAGAAGACTTCGGCCATC
>Ga0307516_10002163_pt1 | contig 26652 bp, 29 predicted proteins | sample 19_EM_MG_FD_203310 | JGI IMG/M metagenome (GOLD analysis project Ga0307516, IMG submission 203310) | Populus trichocarpa ectomycorrhiza microbial communities from riparian zone in the Pacific Northwest, United States - 19_EM | ecosystem: Host-associated > Plants > Roots > Unclassified | place...
TTAAAACCAATCAAGCCAATGCAATACTAGTGAACCACTAGTCAAATACAATGTCAAGAAAGGTTTGCAGTTCACCAATATCACACTGTTTGTTAATAGTAGTGTGTGCTCAAGTATGCCACTCAAACGTGTATTGTCAAGTGTTTCACTCTCCAATATATTAGGAATACTGGTCTGTTTGATACTGTTTTGACCAGAAACACATAAGGCGTGATACAGGGTGTCCACTATATCGCGTTTCTGCATATTCAGTGTGTATACAAGTATATAAGTATGTACAATCATTGGAAATGTGTACTTATACATAAAAATATGTTTTTCAATGTTTAGCTTGTATGTAACAGTAATATAAAGCTTTCCAAAATTGTTTTATCACTATTACAATCCAACACTAGGGGTATATATCTGTTGGTAGTCAATGGATTGTCCCTTGCATGTTTGTGAGGGTCCCTGCTTATTCCTGGGTGTGCGCTATAGACTCACTCATCTTAACATTACTATAGCAATATCATGCTTTTGAGCTATATCACTATCATATGCTATGTTGCTACACAAAATTACATTGTTTGGTGTATTTGTTACAGCTTGCTAAGCCCAAAATCAGAGTTTGCTGATGCCTCTACATTGCGGTTACATCATATTGGCGGCAACACTACCTAGGACCCCACAAACTGTACTATTTCAATCAATCCAACACCCCCCATGACGCTTGACAGACAAAAGGAAATTGTGGTTTCAGCACCCTCCCAAATTCACTGTGACATATGTGAAAAAAATTTCGGCTGTGGAGTGCCATAGGCCAAAAAAAATCTATATTTAGCATGTGATCACCAGATGATTTTGGCACTCACAAAGTTACTCATGACCTCTGTGACATTTTTTCACCTGACCTTCCCACACTTGAAGCCAAATTTGCCTGGTTGATCAGGTCCATCAACCAGGCAAATTTGGCTCATCACCTGTAAAATTGGGACACCAGCATTAAATCTGTGCATAATCCTGAACCTCCAGCCTTATTTCTTCTAAGTCCTTCAGTCATTTACCGGTACTTGGACCACCGGGTATCCATCACAGCCATCAATGCCATGTCACCTGTCCACAATGCTCATCATTATTGACAGCGCTCAGTGGCGTCCTTCTCATGCATCTCACCCTCATCAACAGCGCTTGGCTATGTCTCCCTTGCCTACCAACGCCCATCAACATCCTTCCCACACATGACACCATTATCAATAGGGCTCAGCGACTTCTCTCCTGCCCACCAACATCCTCCACGACCATCAACACCCTTCTCATGTGCCTCACCACTGCTCAGCAACATCTTCCTCACCCATGACAGCCATCAAATTTCATCCCACACACTACACCATTACAAATAGAGCTCGGCGATATCTCCTCCACCCATCAATGTCCTCCACTACCATCAACACCCTTCCCACATGCCTCACCACCACTTGGTGATGTCTTTCTTGTCCATCAATGCCCTCTATGGCCATCAACACTCTTTCCATGTGCCCCACCAAGGCTTGGCGACATCTTCCCTGCCCACAAATGCCCTCTACAGCCATCAAATTTCATCCTGCACATCTCACCATTCATTAGCACTCAGCTAACCCTCTCACTGGTCAGGACCCCCATCATTATCAATACAGTTTCCATGACACCCCTGCCGTCTCCCTCAACCACCCGTCGCACGTTCTCTTCAATTGCCACTGTCATGCACAGTGCAGGTGCGACATGATTCACTCCTTCATCCCTGATTTTCATTATACCAATTGTGTAGCAATGATCCCTGAACATTCAGGGCAGACAGGGCCTCCACCCATTCAATCGGACTCATGGCCATTGATCGGCACACTCAATGACAACTTGTTGTGGAATAGCTGCTGTCTGATGTTTGGCATCGAATTGGGCCCACCCTGATCTCAGGGGCTGCCTCATCACAGCAGCAGCAGTCTTTCATTTCATTGTTCCCACCTCCTTGTCTTCAACACTCCTGCATCGCGACTCATATCAGAGACACACTGGTTGTTGAAGGATGTATGTCCAAAACATGCACGTTGTGAAACATATGATCCTGGTATTGTATTACATACCGAAGACACCATAAATAGATTACTATCATTAACATAGATACCTTGGGTGTAAATAAGGGTGCATGCTTCACCTCTGTAATACAGCTTGCTTTCCTATGAGTTACCCCCTGTAGTCTACTACTCAGACCCTCTACAATCAGGTAAGGTAGTCACACCCTTCCATAGTTCACCTTCATCAGGTTATGGGCCCTGCCTGCCCTGGCTTATGTGCTTTGGCGCAAATACCAGTGGTGATGGCAGGCTTTGCCTGGTTGTATATAGTGGTCAACTAGGCACTAAGTTCATTGTCTGTAATGACAATGAGCATAGTTTCAACACCATTGATAACTGGCTCCTCCCCGGTTAAAACCACTAGTCTTTAAATGGCTAACACCACAGACAATGTCCACAAGAAGGCAATATGTAATGAATCATTCTGATTCAAAAGCTTCGACATTATCTCTGATTTTGTCTCGCATTTTTATAAGGCGTTGATCGCTGATTATGCTTTAATCAGCTTTTCAATCAGAAATGTCTTCCATGACCAGATTTGAATCTGTCCCAGCCTTTGATGGCTCCAACTGGCTCTCCTGGTCTGCCAGAATAAGCCTCCAGAACAGCCACAATGGCCTTTGGACTCTGGTGCTTCAATGCACTTTACAGGCCAATGATCTGACTTAGTAGATGCCTTCAAATTGGCACAGCCACTGATGATTCAGATGGCTAATAGTGTTACTCAAGTTGAAGCGGCCAGAACAGTGTTTATTACACACACTGTTCTTCCGCATAATGGTAAGGCGATTAAGAAAACTACTCGCCTACAACCCTTATATTACCTCAATGGATTAAACATCTATTTACTCTCTATGGGGGAGTTCCTGAATGATGAACAGCTTATTTTCAGTGATAATCACCAGCTTACATCTTTAAGGAGAAAAACTACCTGTTCTTACATGTCAACCACACGTTGTTGGCTCAACAACCTTTTGGCTTAACTTGACCATTGAGTCAGTTATGTCATTGTCTGCCAAAACTAGAACGGTCTATGCCGCTGATTACAGCATTTGGCATCAACGGATGGATCACCCTGGTGATGACATTCTCCGGAAATTACCTGAAATGGTAAAAGAGGCACCAAAGCTAATCACTATATCATTGGCTAAGAAGCCTTGTGAAGCTTGTGCAAAAAGAAAGATGCCATCATGCTCTTTCCCCCCATCATCGTCACATGCAATGAAGCCTTTCCAAATAGTCCATTCGGATTTAAAGGATATGATCAAACAATCATTTAATGGCTATCATTATATTCTTACAGTACTTGATGATTTCACATCCCACGCATGGTCTTTTAATCTAAAAAAGAAATCTGATATGATTGACTGTGCTCGGCAGTTTATTGCCTATGCCAAAAAGACCAGTGTGCCTTATATGCACCAGCAAAATGGTCGTGCTGAACAATTAAATTGCACAATCATGGACAAAGCGCAATCAATGCACTTCCATACTTGTCTCACAGATACTATGTGGGAATTTTCATGGGACCATGCAATACATGTCTATAATTGCACTCCCATCAGTTGCCTAAAATGGCGAACCCCTTTTGAGGCACTCAGGAATGAGAAACCTGATGTCTCCCATCTCTGTATTTTCGGTTGTAGTGCTTATGTTTTCCTTCCGGAAGATGTTAGAGCAAATAAATTATCTTCTAAATCTGAGACTATAATTTATCTTGGACAGCCTGCTGGCTATAAGGGATATTGCTTCTATTGCATCACAAATGGGCAAATTTTCATTGGTGCTACCGCCATATTTGACGAAACCTACTTTCCACCCTGCCCTGATGGCAAACAGCGACCCTTTATGGAATTAGGTGATGAACCACCCACTGAGAATAGATACCCAGATGATCCCATAGATCAGTCCGATGATAACAATTTTGGCAATCAACCGCCGTTCCCTATGGAAAATGACGATCACCCACTGTCATCTCCTCCCTCCGAACCTGGAGTTCCTGAAGTCCCTGATTTGGACTCGGAACACCCTTCACAAACTCAGGGAAACCCATCTGCACCTCCGCCTCAATGGCATGATGAGGAACCGCAAAGGCATGGTATGAAACAGCGAATGGTAAAAAGTCATCCTGATAGCATCTATTGCAATAGAATGCCAGTTGATCTACAAAGAGACGACTTACGCAGGAGAGCTGGCAATCAGCCAGGTAGCTCCCGTGCTTCGCCTAAACAGCTGACACAGAATCCTATTCCCAGATCTAGTCATGCACCACCTCCTCTGCATCAGACTACTACTACTAATGCCAATGACGACACAGGGGAAGACCCTGTGGACACCTCAGGCCAAGTGCATTTAAACCACCTAGTCCAGGAAGGGGGAGTTGAATTCCTTGCCTTTCTGCTGAATAAAGCAGTACCAATGGCATCGGATCAACCAGTCTTTTACAAAGACATAGCTAGATTACTATCTCAGCTACAGGAACCGTGGAAAAAGGCATGCCAGGAGGAATTAGAGGCCCTCTGTAAGCGCAAAGTCTTTAAACTAGCTGATTTATTGAAAGGCCATAAGGCCATAAAGAATCGCTGGGTATTCACAACTAAAAGTGATGGTCATGAGAAAGCCAGGGTTGAAGCCAAAGGCTTCTCTCGGATTGAAGGCATTGACTTTGATCACATCTTCTCACCAGTAGTCTGGAACGAGTCCATATGCTTATTATTAACAGTCACTGCCTTAGAAAATTGGCACATTGAGGAACTCGACATCAAGTCTGCCTTTCTTTATGGGCAACTTGATGAAGAGATATATATGGAACAACCTGAAGAGTTTAAGATCCATGGCCAGGAATGGAAAGTCCTCCATTTACACCAAGCCATCTATGGTCTCAAACAGGCAGCCCTAGCTTGGTGGAAAGAGCTGCTCACCTCTATGCATAAAATAGGCTTTGAGCACTCTCAATCCAATGCTGGGATCTTCATTCACAAAGCCAAGAATGGAGATATCATCGTTGCTATGATATATGTCGATGACTCCGGCTTCATGGGAAATAATGCAACCCTTGTGAAAGAAAAGAAAAAAGCCTTCATGGGCATATGGGAATGCCATGATCTAGGCGAACTCAAAGAGTTCCTTGGCATCTCAATCAGGCGCTCTGGTTGCAAAATCATATTAGATCAGAAAGTGTACCTGACCAAGGTCCTTGATCACTTCGGTATGACAAATGCTATAATAGCGAACACGCCTCTGCCACACGGGTATACACCTGTTGCACACACCGGCAACCCTGACCCCACACTCTGGACACAGTACCAAGCTATTATTGGCTCACTGTTGTATCTCAAGTTAGGCACTCATCCTGACATCACTTTTGCTGTGATCAAGCTATCACAATTTAGTGCCAACCCTAGTAAAGAACACTTTGAATGGGCTAAGTACATTTGCCACTATTTGGCAGGTACCAAAGACTATACAATAGTCTTTGATGGCAAAACTAATGAAGGCTTGATTGTGCATTCAGATAGCAATTGGGCTGCGGATGTAAATAACTGCCACTCAGTTACAGGCTACTTCTTTGAGTTAGCCAGATCTTCGGTATCCTGGCTCTCTAGAGCCCAAAAAACCATCACCTTATCATCTACTGAGACTGAGTACATAGCAATCTCAGATTGCTGTTGTCAAGCCATGTGGATGACCAATCTCTTCAGAGAAATTGGCTTTCATGTATCGCCAATCACAATCTGTGGCAATAATCAGGGCAGCATATTCATTGGCTCCAACCCTGTTCAAGAGAAGCAGACTAAACATATCGACATCCACTATCACTATACATGTGAATGCATCAGGGACAACAAAGTCTCTGTTGTCTTCATCCCTGGAAACAACAATCTGGCTGATATGTTCACAAAGAACTTAGATCACCTCAAATTTGTCAAATTCCAAGAGCAACTAGGTCTAACCTTCGGACCTACTAAGAATGCTTAACAAGGCGCTTACTGTCATATTTAGCAAGGGGGTGTGTTGAAGGACGTATGTCTGAAACATGCATGTTGTGAAACACATGATCCCAGTATTGTATTACATACTGATGACATCATAAATAGATTACTACCATTACCATAGATACCTTGGGTGTATATAAGGGTGCATGCTTCGCCTCCATAATACAGCTTGCTTTCCTGTGAGTTAACCTCTGTAGTCTACTACTCAGACCCTCTACAATCAGGTAAGGTAGTCACACCCTTCCGTAGTTCACCTTTGTCACTGGTCTCTCTAAGTCTATCACCTGCTACACTGGCGTCGACTGGGAAAGCATTGGACTACATTAACAGCAGGCCGACATTGTAAAGAGGCGCCATGCAGTGGTACAAGATCAAGTTTGTTCTATTTTTTATTTTCTAGTCGCTCATTCACCTGCGGAGCTCTTGCAGGATGACCAGGACAATGTGGCTGCCATGGACAGAGATTCCGGGGATATGGATAGTTTCTCTGAGCACGAAATATGTCCACCACCTGGAGATGAAGGCTTCAACATCAGTCACAAAGGCGGAGAACATGAAATATTTGAGGAATTGGCACAAGAGATAGCCAACTTGACTGGATAGTAAGTTGCATTTTACACTATAGCTAAATGTTTTTCTGTAACCACTTCACTGCAGCCATCGAGTCGACCACCACATGCGCCAAGACCGTGTTGAGAATCAAACCAGAGATTGGAATGACCAAATCTCTCAGCTTGTTGCGGCATACCTTGACTACAAACTGCGCGACCGTGGAGATGGGACATGTCATCCTTCTGGTAAAAGGAACAACCCACACTCCTCATTCATGCTTGATATCGTCGACATGTTCTGTAAGTTCCTTGCATGCACTTAATTATGTTTCTTTATAACACCAGTCAGATAAATGAGAAGAAATATTTGCCTCAAATGAACCATTTCCCAATGAGACCCTGCTTCTTTATGGCTACATCAGGATGTCGCCCCTTTATCCAATGCCCATGATCTCTATTTGCACCCTTGAATGTTATTGGCAAATCCATCGGACCTGTCCCCAGTTCTCCATTGAAGCCCAATGCAAAGCACTCTTCTATCTTCACAATGTAAGTGTCAAAAATCAGTGCCAAAAAGGGGCTAATTAGTTTTCAGATACCATATCAGGCTTATCTCTCGACACAATTTTCTATTGCTTATGACGCCTTTCTTTCAATTCTCTGACAAGTTGATTGGAAGGTCAAACATGTTCTCCATCAAGACACTCCAGACTGACATCTCCACAATGTTTGTCCACTGTGTTTCTACAAACTGGAGAAGAAGCCCAGCCTCAAGTTTTCATTATTGGTCTCGATGGCAATAACTCTCTTCGGCAAATAGGGGATGCAATGAGAGGCACTAATGTACATTTGGATACCTGGACCCTTGCCTCTGATTGTTGGATCAAACCTGAAGATGTTGAACAATTCAAGGATGAAGTAAAGATGCTATGTCCTATACAAAACAGACTATTCAAAGGCTACTATGATGTTACAGTCAACGTGGCCTCGAGAATCCGACACGGATCACGATGATGACTGGGAGGATGTTCAAGCCGGTTCAGGTGCTTGTACATGTATTGATCACTGGTGAAATGCTGGACCAGAACAGCAGAAGAAGATGTTTGCTCTGTTTGATGAAACTGGAATCTTTCTTGCATGTTGCCGTCATCACTTCGCATTATTGATTTGTGATATGATCAAAACAGGAGAATGGTAAGTGACTTCTTTGGCATTTTCCATTCTCAATATGTACTAATGCAATACAGTGCAAAATATCCACTTGTGATGGTGGATCATCTTTTCACAACCTATGGATCTGATATTGGAGCTGCCTAGGATGTTGGATGTGCCTTGCAGCCCACACTAATGAATAGTTCACTAGGTCCACATGCGAGAGATCTCAACCTTTGTCTGATGGTGGGATCATTCCATGGTCATGCCCACAATCAACGATGCCAACTCACCTGGCACCCACTCCACATTTCAGGCACAGGCCATTCAGAAGGTGAGGATTGCGAGCATATTTTCTCATCATCAAATGATCAGGCTTGCCAAACTCGCTATGCTATGTGATTCCACCAGCATCAAGCCCTTGAGGAACACTTTGATTTCTGGGATCAGAATAAATATGTCGCACTCAGTAAGCTCCAAGAATTCAACCAGATTTCTGCTTACCCTTGCTAGGGACATTTTTGTATAATCATTACTGGGAAGTGATCACCACCATTCAAATGTTAAAGATGGACCTCACAACTCTTTGCAAACAATTAAGCATCACAGGCGATGACTTTGAGTGGTACTTTGAGCAGGAAAAGGCATATCTCAACAGACTCAAGACCACTTCTCCTGAGGTAATATTGAAGATTCAATATGTTCACAGATTAAATATGTTGAACTGAATTAAGTAAGCCAGGGTTTTTATTTGCCATAATCAGCATTATCACTGACTTGATTTAGCCATGAATGAGATATCATTTGAGGAGCTGCCCAGAATGTCTACAACAGCTGTGTGAGTGAGAATATCCATCAAGCTCTTTTGAGCACACAGCACAAGACAGAACTCGCTTACGCCCAACTTCAAAATGCACAAGTGTATGTTACCATTCACAAAATTCAGTTGGCGATTGACACACGTTGGGAGATTGGTGATGAAAATTATCGCAAATATCAAGAGGAGGCGGTTCTTGTTGACTATCATGAGGCCCTGGACAAGTTAGAGCGACTTGTTGTCCAGCGGTTGTTTGAATTGGCGAAGTTTGGTATGTCAGGAGCAGGTGCGTCTGGGGTACTGTACCTCCATTTTAATGCCTAACCTCACTATCAAGGGTACAAATGGCACCATCAGATTGGCAAGGCATTACAGTGCCAGTCCGAAGCCATCAGAACTGCCCTCACCAAGTACAACACTCAAGCAGCCAAATTCAGCCCACCATGACCACTGTTGACTTGGAAGGAAATTGTTGAATATAGCTAGCTGCCTTGCTGAGTTTGACTTGCTTAGGCTGTCATGAACTGATGTATGTCAGGACAAATGGACACTACTGGCACATCGCGAAGGCACAGTCAAGTATTTTAAGCTCTGTCACATGCAAGAAGAAATTGCAAGGCTAAACATTGAGATATGCCACCTTCGGACCTCCATTCACAATGAAAGACTGAATGTTGAACAGGTGAGATGTGCCACATTTGGACATCCATTCATGATGAAAGACTGAACATCAAGCAGGTGATTTCGTTGCTTGAAACAACCGATCCGTCATTGTGTAGAGAAGTCCAGTGAAGATGGAAACTGTGCCAGAGAGTCAACTGGCAGCTTTTGCAACAACTTGACTGAGTTGAGCATTTGTCTGGTTTTATGGGGCAATGTGGGTTTGTGGGTGTACATCAGGGTGGACAAAGCACATGAGCTCCTTCATCTATATTGATTCTGTCAGGAGAGAGCGCTGATATGGCAAATATTATTTCAAATGAAGATGATGTGGCTGCAAGTGGCGAGGAGTTCAATGGGGATGTAGAAAGACTCACCGAATTCATTCATTCAATAGTTGAGTAATTATACATCTCTGGTCCTTTGTTTCATCTGAGAGTACTTGTGCATTGGAATATACCTGAAATCTCATGCTATAGAACAGTTTTGAGTTCTCATCTATTTGTCCATACAAACTACTATTATAGATCAACCAAGTTTCATTGTTTTATTCATGCTGGCATTGTTCACATCAGCCCCTGCTCTGTTCTCACTTGGGACTGCCATGGGTTATCATATCCTATTCCATCCTTCAGTTTCATATTTCCAAATTTGAACTGAGATTACTTACAGGTAAGATGTTGTATTCTAGATCTTTAACTTTGTGTCCGAGTTGTAAAGTGTTGCATGTGGCTTAATTCACGTCGGCCCCTGCTCTATTCCTATTTGGGACTGCCAAAGTTTATCCTATCCTATCCTAAGGTTTCACATTTCCGAATTTGAACTGAAGTTGCAGGTTAAGATGTTGTATTCTATATCTTTATCTTCGCATGTCCAAGTTGTAAAGTGTTACACTTGGTGTTGTGTTGCATTCTTACGAAGATCAGAGAAAGTATGTATGCTGATATATACTTAGCATACTCAATCTTGTATTTTCGAGGTTCCTTGGGCTATTGATGAGGCCATCGATGTTATCAATTGATGGTGAATCTGACTTGCATTGCTTATCACCTTGTGTATAACTTCGAGCAGAATGGGTGTGGCCCATAAGCAGGTTATGTTTTATGATAATTTATATTGGGTCAAGAAATAACCAGCATTGTCCATATGCATTCAGATGTGCATGGTTAATGAACACTACTGTAAGTACAGTAATCTGGAGACTCCAAGTCACTCATATTATTGATAACAATCTACTATATTTGGATTTTACATACAGCCACTAGATGACTGCTTGCCTCTCACCATCCATCTCAAGGGTTATGTCTTCACAGATCTACATCTACTCTCCCAAGGCTCTTGATAGTCTTGTGGACAAGCTTCCGACCTCACTACCTTCCCCGAAGTGCTGTGCTGCCACTTGTGCCATTTTTCGTAATGGCTTGCATCCACAACCTTTGGATGAGCAACTGAAAACATGACATCCAGGTGGCCTCCATCCAGCCTACTTTCCTGCACATGCCAAGGGATCACAACTGAATTCTTTCAAGTCTCTTCATATGCAAGAGGATACAACCAAGGACATCTTCGATGCTGTGAGTATTGAGCACCCTTTGGATTGAAAACTCACAAAATGCCATGGCACCCACAGCTCACCTGCCAAGATCGCATTGATGGAGGCATTTCCATACTCCTGAGGTCTCCTGGGTACCACATTGATGATATGACAATGACACACAACCTTGTTATTGATATGTACTGCACGCCTTGCACAGTCGCCCAGGGTGGTTCACAAATAACATCCAGCCTAGCTGTCATTGCCCAGTCCTTTGCCCAAGACCTGGTAATGCTATATCTACATCAATTTCAAGAACACTGTGAGGCTGAGCATGTTTCACCCCTGGCTTTGCTATGTATGTTTTTTTTTCTCCGATTCAATCTATTTTTTTTAACTCTATGGCCAGCTCACATTCCACACTTCATTCGATTTGACAAAAATGGATGGCTCAGACAACTTCTCCCCTTCTTGTCAGATGCAGGCACTCATTGGCGCTTTGCATGCTGGCCAGGGTCTCACACATCTGAACATACTCCAAGACTAGGAGATGACAACTCACACAGTGTTGATTGTTATCATACATTGCTTGGATCTGAAAGCGACGGTTCATGGTGGAATGAGGCCAGTTCAATGGCCAATACTGTGGGGGACTGGATGGAAATATTGTGACAATCCGACCTACTGCCATCCATTGAACCAGTGGCACCAACCCCTGATCCAACTCTTGTATGTGAATCTTCATTGGCTGATGATGTGAAGGAACACATGGGATCATCGCCAGCACCATCCATTGAATCAACGGCACCTCCTAGTTCACCCCTTGTATACGGATCTCTGTTTATGGATTCCATTCACATGTCGACTGTCGCGAATTTCAGAAGTGCTCATGATATTGCGGCATCTCCTAGTTCACCCCTTGCATACAGATCCCGTTCACACATCAACTGTCATGAATTTCAGGAGCGCTCGTGATATTGTGCCTATTATTAGCCTTGGTCAGAAAACTGATGCACTTCTGGATCAGCTTGGTCTCAAAGATCATTTTATCATTCATCTCTGTGGTCTTGTGGGCAACATTTGAAGCAGCAAATGGTCTGCCACTCTCACCTCACCCGAATGGAGGCTCTCTTCTGATTCTGCTGGTGATCTTTACAATGCTTTAATGGAGGATCTCATGCTGATAGACAAGACTGTAAGTCTATGTCTCTCCGCAATTTCTTTTCACCCACTCATGCCGTTAAACTCACAGAAACACCAAAGCAAGACTAACCTTTCTAGCCAATTCTTGCATGTGGAGCGCAGTGCCACCGCTCACTGTGAGGTAATAGATTTTCTCCTTCTTAGAGATAATGCTAATATATATTATAATAGTTTCCCCATTCCGTGATCCTGAATGCTGTTCTATTGGTGATTCTGTCAATCATCTTGGCTCATTTCACTCAATAGAATTGATGAATGAATAGTTACAGTTTTCACAAGCAGATGCATATATTGATCTCCAGCAATTAACCTGCGAGCAGCGGCAGAAGATACTGAACAAGCTGAGTACGATTACCCAATATATATTTGTCAATTGAAACTGTTTTGAATTGTTTCCACCAACAAACCAGGACCAAGGTATCACATTCATCAATTGAAACTGCATTTCAAATTGTTTCTGCCAACAAACTGGGACCAAGATATTACATTGAATGTGATATTTGTATTCTTCCTGTATATTTGTCAATTGAAGCTACCTTTTGAATGCTGGGGCAGACACGATGGTAGCATCTACATTATATTGTGCGACCCATAAACTGGAATCAGGATCGGGATATCACATATTCAATATTTTTGTTGCCAAAACTAGAAAAGGAATGCACTGTATCGGCATGTCATTCAAGTATGCCTGCTGAGCTTTTTGCTGTAACCTCTAAGCACAAGTGCCTCAACTCAGTGGCACAGAAGGGCACATGTACCCATGTTTCCAAGGATGAACAGGCAGCAATCATCGCAAGGCGAAGAGAGGCATCTCACAAGTACAAGGCTAGTCTGGATGAGATATGGACCCAGATGGACAAGACAATCGAAAACCTTGCAACCCAACACCAAAGGAGCATCAAGCAAGTCCAACAACAGTTGCATTTTGGACGTTCATTTGCACATGGAAAGCATGCCAATAATAGCGACTGGAACGCGTTTATGTGGAAGAAAGGACAAGACCACAAAACTGATGAAAGTAAGCTGTTCAGTTTTTTTTCAAGATGAGTGCTATAACCTCAAGAAATAGATGCCTCTCCCTCTCATGGAAGAGATATCTCCCCCATGCATCTTAAGAGTTTGGTGGTGAGTACAAAGCATTAACCATGGAAGAGAAGAATTCCACTGCCACCAAATTTGCGGAGTACAAGGCATCCAAGGAAAAGGGCTATCGAGTATCCACAAAATCAAGGTTAAATGACTGTAAACTACATTACTCACTTTTGGTCTTCTCCATATACAACGACCTTCTTTGCTCTGTTCTCTCGTCTTCTCGAGTGGCCCGATCCCTTAGAGTCAGGTTACAGCACCTCCCTGTCCCTCACAGGATCGCTGTCACTGCTGCTCATGAGATTCCCACCATTGGACGCCTCGTGATGGTGCCGTACTTTCTTCATGGTCTTCTTTGGGTGTTCAGAACCACTCTCGGAATCATTGTCACTCTCCTCTCCGTTGTCAGTGGGGCAGCTGTGTCAAAACCTCTTCTTTCCCTTGTCTGAACAAGTGCAATGTGGAGAGAGCAGCTTCACTGTACCATCCTCAAGCCTAGCATTACGATCAGCTTCCATTTCCTTGTATTCCTCATGAGAAATAGCCTTCCAGTAAATCTTGCCTGCCTCAAGTTTTCACAGAAGGGACTCTAGGGCTAGAAGACTTGATGAGACCTTGCTCAAGTTCTTGAATGGGATGTCATCCAGCCAGCCCTCAATGACTATGTGGTAGCGGGTAATGACATTTCACTAATAATGCTTCCAATGCATCTTGGTGGTTGGATCCTCCATGATATCCCCTAAAATCTTCTGAGAATTGTAATAGACCCAGTTTTTAAAAAAGATACACACGTAATTTATCTTGAATCTTGGTGCGAATCTGCATGTGAATGTGGGACACACGCTGCTTATGGTTGTTCACAGCACCTGAATACATGATGAGTATTTATATGAATAGACACAAAAGACTACAAACTTACCTCAGATGCCTTGAATGGCAAAACTTTCCATTTTACTGATAAAATCAGCATTGTCGATCTTGAGAACACTGTCAACTCCTTCTGTTGCATAGGAGACACCACGCAATGGAAGGTCAGTAGTACCATGACAGACAAATAAAATTGTTTTGACACTGGTGCAGTCCTTCAGACTATCCAACTGAGGAATGACTATAAAGATTTGATGCCATGGGATGGTCGAAAGAGTACCTCATTTGTAATCACGGTTTTGTTGTATATATATAGATCTAAGCATCATGTGACCGCATCCGCGATGTAAGCAATGCTTACACCCTCCCACCCCACGGAAAATAAAACCCCTGTAACCCTCATTTACTCTCCGGTAAGGCCAACCACTCATCCAACACCTCGCAATCTTCCAGATCGTCCCGCCATTTCCACAAATCATCACGCTCATCATAGCCAAGCCATCAAACAAGGTACTGCATCTTACCACCCCTCCATCATTGATCTACAATTTTCTCAATGACATATTCCTCCTCCCCTTCCTCAGTGAGAACAGGTCCAGGCTGTCCAGGCTCGCGATCAGGATATTTGGTCATGTTGTTTGGTCGGAAGGCTTTTAGAAGAGATGCGTGGAATGGGGGGTGAATTTTTGAGCCAGTAGGGAGCTCGAGCATGTAATTCGAAGAATCAGGGAAGGCTCAGATGACTTTGTAGGGCCCGTCATACCGAGGCATGAACTTGACTGTCCATCCATCTTTAGCTTGCATATAATCATGTCTCTGATTCGCCATCGACAAGAGAACTTCATCACCGACTTCATACTAAGTTTCAGGGGACTGCGAAGTATTGGCATGATGGGCTTGATCAATTTTGGCTGCGAGGAGTGAGTCTTGAGCATTGGCGAAGCATCCTTCAATTGTTTTCATGAATTCCAAAGCTTGGCCAGAGAAAGAGTCGTCAATGGACAAGGGGTTCAGTGTCGTAATGGGGGGAATCAACCTTGGGTAGTGGCCGGACTTGAGTATGAAGGGAGCATAGCCTGTTGAGCTGTTAACGGTATTCATAATGTTGAAATGGACTTTTGGCAAGGCTCAAGACCACCCAAGTTGGTTGCAGTCAACGTAAAATCGTAATCCCTGAACAATAGTCTTGTTTGTCTGCTCCGAGGCTCTGTCCATCTGGGGATGATACGTGGTAGACATCTTGTGTTTGATACCTGCAAGCTTCATTGTTGTTTGCCAGAACCTAGACATTAACATTTTATTGTAGTCTGAGATGATCTCTTCGGGACAACCATTCTCGCAATACTACTTGTCAAAGAAAAGTTGGGCTGTTTCTTCGGCGTCCATATCTGAACAGCAAGGAATCAATTGGATATCAGCCCTGCTATAGTCCGTTATCATCAAAATACAATCAAAACCATTGTCGGCAGGTAATGGTCCGACAAAATCCATAGCGACCGATTTGAAGTGCCCATCAGGAACTGAAAGAGGATGAAGAGGACCGGAGGGCCTAGACGTCTGGGATTTGTTCTTCTGACACTCAGGGCAAGAGGGGATGTAGCCATAGAATAAGTCTCTCTGCATATTCGGCCAGTAAAATTCGTGTCGCAAGGATTCATAGGATTTCTCACTACCGAAATGTCCAAGCCAGAATATCTGTTCTCACAATCCATTGTGCTTGGGAATGATGAGCCGGTCCTCCGTGAAGAGGAGTCCATCACACAGTGATATCCTGAGGTTGTTGCCCATAAGATCACCTTTAAGGTCATCAAACAGCCAGCGGCACCATGGATCCATCTTGTATCCTTCCCGGATGTCAGAGATCAAGCCAACGTCACTGGAGATTGTCATGACAGGTGCAATCGTTGTGGAAGTCACATCGCCACACTCAGGGAAATGAAAAAGTGCATCCGCAGCAGTATTAATGTCACCGCTGATGTACATAATGGTCAAGTCATATTGGGAGAGGAATTCCATCCACCGGGCTTGTCTTGCAGATAGCTCCCGCTGAGTAGCAAAGTTCTCCAGGGTTCTATGGTCTGTAAAAACCTCAATCTTTAAACCAAGCAGGTCGGAGCGCCACTTTCAGAGGGAATGGATTATTGACAGAAGTTCCTGTTCATGTACGGGGTAACGAAGCTTGGCGCCCTGCATGGCGTGACTCTTGAAGGCAACAGGACGTGCAGATTCCCAGGTGGGTCCAAAGGAAAGGACACTCCCAATCCAACACTTGCTAGCATCACATGTCACAAAGATCTTGTTCACCCCAGGGTTGACATGATTGATCGTCGTCAGGCATTTGCGGGACAGAACCAACTTCTTAATTCCATCAAACGCATTCTGGTGGGCCATCGTCCATGACGGGAACATCTTATTACAGTCTTTCTTCATCAGGGGGCTCAGGACAGAAGTAAATTTGGTGAGATGGAGGAGGAAGGACGAGATGTAGCGCACGAGCCCCAGAAAATGCTGGACCTCAGTAGATGTGCGGGGATGTGGCCAATTGAGGATCTTTTGTATCTTGGATTTATTAGCTTCGATCCCACAGGCCGAAATGTGGTGTCCTAAGAAATCAATTTCAGAGCAAAACAGGTGTGTTTTCTTGACTGAGCAGAACAGCGAGGCATTGCGAGGGGCGGATAGCACAAGACTGACATTAACTTCATGCTCTTCAGAAGACTGGGACCAAATCACAATGTCATCGAGATAGACATGGCATATCTTCCCAATATGTTCCTTCAAGGCCATCATAACACATCGTTGGTGAGTGGTGGGCACATTTCAGCAACCCATTGGCATGACCACCCATTCCCAAAGCCCCAAAAGGTGTCAGGGTCGCCGTGTATTTGACGTGGTTAGGATGAACCAGGATTTGAAAGAACAAATTTGTCATGTCAATCTTGCCCCAGATTTTACTCTTGGCACAGTCGGTGAGGATATTGTCGATACGAGGAAGAGGGAAGGCATCAGGGATGGTAACCTTGTTTAGATGTTGGTAGTTGACCACCCGGCATGGCAAGACAGATGGGTCAGCCTTGGGAATAATGAATGATGAAGACGAGTAAGAGGAAGATGAGGGTCGGATCCATCCAGCGGCAAGGTGCTGATCAATGAGAGTCTTCCAAGAATTGTAGTACTTCCATGGACAAGAGTAAGGACGAGAAGTGGCAAATTTCGAACCAGGCAAGACCTCAATGTGATGAACGACATCAGAGGGGAGATTCATAATGTGAGGGATGTCAGAAGGGAAAACGTCGTGGAAAAGCTTCTTGAATCTTTCATCTAATTTGTTCAAGCAATCCAGCTCAGCGAGTTTGACGATCTGTGTCTTAATTGCACCAATGAAGTTAGGTCTGAGAGAGGTGTATGGAGCCAAATGATCAAGGAATCGCGATGGGTTATTGGCAAACAGTTTGTTCAGTTCATTATGGACTGCAACACGGGAAGGGCATAAGGCGGCATGAGCATGGTGAATAGCATCACGCTCCAACTTGCGATGCAGGAGAGGGAAAACGGGGGGAATACCCTTGAAAGCGAGGGTTGGATGGGGGATTCAGAAGGTCGTAACCATCATCCTTGCAAATCGTGGTGTTTTCATCAACATCAATAATGATTTTATTCACCCAGAGGAAGTCCAGGCCTAGGGTGATGTCTGCATGGAGCCCAGGTACAATAGTGGCGTTAACTACACACGAAGTCCATAGCTGATTGGGCGATAACAAATGCAACCTAACATAAGAGTCCAAAACTTGTTCTTCAGCTCCAAAGGCACCTGAAATTTTGAGGGGAGAGTGACATGTGCGAGAGACGAGACCATAAAGCTCCACCATATCACTAGAGATTAAAACTGAGGGAGATCCTGTGTCAATGAGTGCATGTATATCAGTCAGCACACAAGTGAAAGGTGCGTCGATGAGGCAGAACCACCAGATATGGTGGGGAGGGGACAGGGACGGGAAGGATGCAGATGGCAAAGGAGATAGAGGCAGAGCAAGTGACAGGGATGGGGATGGGGATGAGGATGAGGATGAAGCACAGGGTACACACTTGTCATAGAAAACTGTATCTTCATCATCAGAGAAATCATGTATGATGGCAGTGATAGTCATGCTGGGGTTTTAAGAGGTAGAGATAGCAGGCATGGTGTTGGAGTTCCTGTTCTGAAGGGCGCATTGTAATCCCTCTGGCATGCAGTTCGCAACAGCGTCTTGCAAGGGGTGAGTGGCGGGGCAATTGATCTGGAAATGGCTGGCAAAGAACTCACGGCACTTGAAACACCCTCTGTTAAGGCGAAGAAGATCCCACTGATTGTCAGTCAAGGGCGGAATGTTGTACCAGACATTACCAGGGCAAAGATGAGGCCCCATAGGGGTGGCAGTTGCAGGAGAGGGGAGGGAGGGAGGAGAAGGACATAGAGGGCCAGGGCCCAGATGGTTTTCGTTTATGTGTTGGACGAGGGCAGAGATCCATCACTTGCGTTCAGAGGAAAGTCGGTCTTCAATGTTGTGAACAGTATCAATCCAAACCTCCATGTCTTCCATGTTTGAAAGGGTCTTCTGTTCGCCATCGCGGTGGCGGTATTCTCAGTGTAGCTCCTCAGACATGATGGCCTCGATGTGGGACTTGAACTTGAGATCATTGACAAACTCAGAATGATCGGAACTGATTGATTCGTTCGCCTCAATAAGCTTAGTTACCCAATCGAGGAAATCCAGGCCAGAAGGCTGGTCATTCTTCACACGTTTGACGAGATTGTTCTTCCAGTCAGACTTCAACCATTTCATTTTAATCTCCATGACAAATTCATCAAAGGGGAGAGCACAAAGTTGGGAGTGATTAGAGCGGAGCCAGGGACGCATGCATGTCACATGGATGATATAGATAATTCATGAGACCTGCTCAGAGGCCGAGATCTGATGGATGCCGAAGTAGATCAAGCAATTGTCGACCCAGCAGAGAAGGGTGTCAAGGGTGAGCATGGATTGGATGATGGAGGGGGCGGCAGACAATGAAGACATTTTTGGGATGAGGGCAAGGAGGAGCAAGCAGGAATCTGAGTCTGAGTCAGAAGAACCCGGTCTGATGGGACCTGGAGAGATGGAACTGGATGCAACAGGAACGGGAACAGTAACAGGAATAGTGATGGGATCAGGGACAGAAACAGGAACAGCGATGGGGGCAGTAACGGAGTGAGAGGCATGGAGAACAGGGGAGCCAAAGGCAGAATCGAGTTTGACAGGTGGAGAGACGGGAATGCTAGAGGGATCCTCTTGCAAAGCTATATGTGCATCTTCAGCACTTGTATGCATGTTATCGGTGCTTGTATGCGCGTCTTGGGGTGCTGGTAATGGAGTTCCAGGTGGGGAAAAGGAAGGGTATCATGGGATGTACGCACACCCACTCTTCTCTCTTTCCCTTTTCTCTTTTCACCTCCCTTTTCTACGTTCCACCACATCCAAACCGCTGCTTACATACGCATTCCGTGGGATACCCGCATTTCATATTCGCATTTGTTCCTATTTACCATTCCATACCTATATAGTCTTGCACGACGACACCTGCCTATTCCCCAGTTTTGATATTCTCTTTCACTGGTGAATAGATGGGCCCTTCATTATATCTCATCCTATTCCCATTCTCTAATATAATTCTCTTTCACTGGTGAATAGTGTTGTCCGTGAGCCTATCGAGATTCCCCCTTGGGTCTACCAGTCATCGCTCCATTCACTCCTGATATAATATCAAAACTCCTTTTCTACCTGCCTATCTCATTCACACGAGCGCAGATCCATGATGGTACATCGAATTGGAACCCTTACCAACTGCCCCACACTCCCCCCAAGGGGGACGGTGACCTCTTCCCACACCTACTCCCCGCATTCTGTTACGCCCATCCTCAAACACGTCAGCCTATGACTTTGTCGAAGACTACCACTATGTGGTGTCTCACGATCCGCTAGATGTGAATGGCGGCAATCACCTGTCTATCCCCAACAATATTCGAGCCTTATGGACATAGACAGAACACATCCAATGAACTATGGAGGACTGCGACTGTCAAATCCACACTCTCAGCACTCAACTAAACGAGATCTTACATGCCTTCACTGACCTACAACAAAGCCACCAACTTCTCCAAGACACGGTCCGACTCAATGACCAGGAAGTGGATGAAGAGATAGCCTCATTACACTCCCAACTCGGCTTCTTACGAGATGAGCATACTCCAACACCAAACCTCTCCATCTTTGCAATGGCAGACCCTAACCAACCCCCTTCCATACCAACCAGTCCAACTCCCCATGTTGCAACCGTCCCCAATCCGATCACCTCCAAACCTAATCTTAAACCAGCCAAACCAGATGCATGGGATGGCACCAATCATGATGCCAAGTCTTTCTGGAACAGGGTGCTCAATTACCTCGGCTCATTCTCAGGCACGGCATTCTCAAAGCCAGTCATGTTCATCCTCAGTCTCACAACCCATGTCAAGTCACAGTCCTGGACAAACACACGTCAAGACTGGCTTGCAAACTGCCTCACCTGCCTACTCCTCACCATTGCGGAGCTGCTTGAAGACTTTGTCTGAGAGTTTGGTGACAGAAACGCTGCTGTCAGCACCCAGCACTGGATCGATATCACGTTCCAGGGACGGAGGACAGTCGCACAATTCAATAATGACTGGCTGGCAAAAGTAGATGAAGCGGGATATACCGACACCCTCCTCCTGGTGAGTTGCTACCTTGGCCACCTCAACAAGGTAGTCCAAGATGCCATCCTCACTCTCGACACCATGCCGTCAGGGTTAGAAGCGATGATGTCAGCCACGCTAGACCGTGAGGCCCATCTCATTCGGAAGGCAGGCTTAGCTTAGTGCCCATCATAAGGAGCTTCCAAGGCTTCCCTACGCCCCAATGCCCAACATCCTCATCACCCACAAACACCTCTTCAACTCATCCATCCGCCATGTCCACTGGCACCACATCTCGATTTGGGAACCTCGCCAGTCTGGCACTGCCAAGGATCCCCAAGGAGGTCATGGACACGGACCTAGTGGCCGTCATGATGAAACCGTTCACCTCCACTAAAGGAAATGATGCTCTCCGGACCAAGATGATGATAAACAAGATCTGCTTGGTCTGTTGGTGGCACAGGTCCCATGCTATGGGGTGCCCAAGGGGGATGGAACACATATGAGGGACAGACACCACCTCTACAACCACTCCCCTTACAGCTTCTATAGAAGGGGTGAAAGAGGAGGAAGAGACAGATTTTCTCCACGGGGGTCTGTAGGCGCAGCAGAACCCTCTATATACCCTGTTTGTCTAACTACTACAACTCCTGATCATATGAAACCCGTAATACCATGCCTTTCGACCATCCCAGAGTCCCACTACCTGACAACAAAGTGCCAAGGCCTGACTCCATGGGTCCTGGGCACCGGAGAAAAACAACTTGACCTACATACAACAATCACAATACCTCGCGACCCCTCCTTTCCTCTCAAAATGCTTGTCGACAGTGGATCGTCTGGATCCCTGATCGACAAACACCTGGTCAAAAGACTGAACATACCCAAGATCAAGCTCGTACATCCCAAACTGCTTGTCAACGCCGACCATTCCTTAAACGAATGCATTACCCACGTCGTTCACCTGGACCTACGCATTGGTCTGGTGAAAGATACCGTCATCTTCACAGTTGCCAACCTGGGGAAGGCTGGCACATTCTTAGGCTTCGACTGGCTCGAATGTATGAATCCGATCATTGACTGGAAACGCAGACATGCGACCTTTCCAGACCACATGGCAGACACCCCCCTTCTAGATGAAGGTGACAGGGTCCTATGGGTCAATCTCGCTCGAATCTAGAGGGACTCTTGGGGACTCTCCACTGAACCAAGTACCTCACCACCTGCACGAGTTTGCCGACATCTTCCTGAAGGAAGGCTTCGATGAACTACCACCTCACCACGAGTGGGACCATGCTATCAAACTAGTCCCAGGAGCTAAGCTCCAAGACTGCAAGGTATACCTGCTCTTGCCTGGGCAGCAGCGTGAGTTAGACACCTTTATCGAAGAAAACCTAACCTCCCAGAGGATCTACCCCTCAAAATCCCTCCTCGCATCCCCGTTCTTCTTCATACAAAAGAAGGACAGCTCTCTCCAACCCATTCAGGACTACTGATACCTCGATTTGATTATGATCAAGAACAAACGCCCCTTGCCACTCATCTCAGAACTCATGGACAAACTGAAGGGTGCAATGATATTTACTAAATTCGACGTACGATGGGGGTATAACAATATACGTATTCAACCAGGAGACAAGTGGAAGGTGGTGTTCAAGATGAACCACAGTCTTTTCGAGCTGCTGGTAATGTTCTTTGGACTTACGAACTCACCCGTGACCTTTCAAGCGATGATGAACAAAATCTTTGCTGACAAAATCCGCGAGGGGCATGTTATCATTTACCTCAATGACATCTTAATCTTCTCTGATGACTTAGATGAACACCGAGCACTCGTTGCCTGAGTCTTACAGAAGCTATGCCTGCACAAGCTATACCTAAAGCCTGAGAAGTGTGACTTTGAGAAGGGAACAGTTAATTACCTGGGGATGATAGTTGGTGGAGGCGAGGTGTGGATGGAAGAGAAGAAGGTTGAAGCTATCAGGAACTGGAACGCTCCATCAAAGAAGAGAGACCTGCAATGATTCCTTGGTTTTGTGAACTTCTATCGTAAGTTCGTCAAAGACTTCTCAAAGATTGCCCACCCTCTCCACAAGTTGACCGGACACGTTCCTTGAGAATGGCTCCTGAGACACCAGGAGGTTTTCGACACCCTGAAGGACACTATCTCCAATGCAACAATACTCCACACCCTCCAGGACACAGGTAAATTCAGAATTGAAGCTGACAGCTCTGACTTTGCCGTGGGCAGCACACTGTCCCAACTACAAGGCGGGACCTGGAAACCCATAGCATTCCTCTCCAAGTCCCTACTACCAGCCAAATGCAACTATAAAATCTACGATAAGAAGTTACTCGCAATCATGGTATGCCTCGATGAATGGCGTCAATACATACTTGGCACCACAGAATGATTCGAGATATGGAGCGATCACAAAAATCTAGAGTACTTCCGGAAGCCTCAAAACATCAATCAACGACAAGCGCGTTGGGTATCCATACTTGCAGACTACGACTTCTCTCTACACCATTTACCAGGCTCTCATAATTCTGCTGCAGATGCGCTCTTCTGGCAACCTAACCATGACAACAGATCTGGAGACAACACGGAAGTAATTGTACTAAAGGAGACGTACTTCCAGGTATGAGTGATGGATGATATCACGTCTCTTGAAGCACAAGTCCAGATGGCACAGAACATTCGGGAACACATCATGATGGAAAACCTAGTTAAGAGGCCAGGGCAGTGGAGAGTAGATGAGAAGAGAACTATATGGGTGAAGGACCGACTATACATGCCGAAGAACGACACACTCCAAGGCGAGATCCTGCGAGCACACCACAACTCCCCTCTCACAGGACACCCGGGATGCCACGGAACTCAAAACCTGGTTGAACGAAGCTTCTTCTGGCCCGGCTTGTCCCGGGACATTCACAAATATGTCAATGGCTGCATGGCATGTCAAGCGAACAAGACTTCCCGTTTACCTACATCGACGGCACTACACTCTCATACCCCACCCTCACAACCATGGGACGTCATATTGGTTGACCTCATCGGCCCTCTCCCCAACTCCAATGGCCACAACGCTATTCTCAACATTGTGGACCACTTCTCCAAAGTGGTCATTGCAGTCTCCACTTCAATCACCCTGTCGTCTCCACAACTCGCACACACCTACAAAGAGAAGGTCTTCCCCTTCTTCAGGGTCCCCAGGAAGATCATGTCTGATCGGGGCCCCCAGTTTGTGAGCAAATTCACCCACGACATCTGCCTGATTCTCAGCATCGAACAGAACCTGTCGACGGCATACCACCCAGAGACGAATGCCCAAGTGGAACGAATGAACCATGAAGTGGCACAATACCTTCATATGTATATCAACTACCACCAGGATGACTGGTCCGAATGGCTACCCCTGGCCCAGTTTGCCTTGAACAACAGAGTCAGTATGTCCACAGGCGAGTCCCTCTTTTACCTCAATTATGGACGTCACCCACACATGCCATACATTCATGACGTTCGAGTGAAGAAGGAAGGAGCAGCTCAGTTCGGCGAGTGGTTGAGATGAGTGAGAAAGGACACAGAGGAGGCAATGAAACGGGCCCTCTGCATCTCAAGCAAAGCGTTCAATTGGAGTGTTCAACCTACTACATGTTTCCTCCCTGGAGACCTCATCTACATTGAGGGGACGAATATAAAGACGATCCAACCCTCCAATAAACTCACTCAACGCCGCTATGGCCCTTTCAAAGTACTATGACAGGCCAATGAGACATCGTACAAACTCAAACTACCTGACACTTGGCGTCTGAAACTCCCAGTCTTCCATTGGAACCTACTGTCGAAACACTGTATACGCCATTCACCCCAACAGCTGTTCTTATCACGTAACCCCCCACCCTCGCTCGACGATGACGGAGAGGAGATTTACGATGTCAAAACCATCATCAACTCACGGAAGGCGAGGAACACCAAGGAGGAGTGGAGTATCTGGTCAAAAAATACCTGGGAGCCAGGTATCGACCTCAACAACCCCCAAGTATGTGGACTTATCGACAAGTTCCATAGAACACACCCAAATGTGTTCTGACCTGAGAGAGGGGCCAGCCAATGAGGGCATTGGCCCTAGAAATGGGGGTGATATCATGGGATGTACGCACACCCACTCTTCTCTCTTTCCCTTTTCTCTTTTCGCCTCCCTTTCCTATGTTCCACCACATCCAAACCGCTGCTTACATACACATTCTGAGGAATACCCACATTTCATATTTGCATTTGTTCCTATTTACCATTCCATACCTATATAGTCTTGCATGATGACACCCGCCTATTCCCCAGTTTTGATATTCTCTTTCACTGGTGAATAGGTGGGCCTCTTCATTATATCCCATCCTATTCCCGTTCTCTAATATAATTCTCTTTCACTGGTGAATAGTGTTGTCCGTGAGCCTATCGAGATTCCCTCTTGGGTCTACCAGTTATCGCTCCATTCACCTCTGACAAAGGGGATGCAGGAGACTTGGGGCTTGGAGGAGAAAAGGAGCCGGAATGAGGATGATGCAACTGAGGGCTTGAGGAGGAGAAAAGAGATCCGAAAGCCGAGCATACTTGCGAGGTGATGGACAAGGACGACTCCGTTGATGGTAATGAAGTGAGGGGTGAAGGAGGAGAGTCCAGGTTGGGCGAGTTGCGGTGATAGCAACAGTGACAGGAGATGACAGGGTCATCTCAATGGGGATCAGGGGTGGGTTGGAATAGGTCCTTCAAGGGATGATAGATGACGAGTCTTCACTCAACAGTGTAACCCGACTCTAAGGGATCAGGCCACTCGAGGAGATGAGGGAACAGAGCGAAGAAGGTTGTTGTATATGGAGAAGACCAAAAGTGAGTAATGTACATGGTTTTGTTGTATATATAAATCTAAGCATCATGTGACCACGTCTGTGATGTAAGCAATGCTTACAGATGCATGGTTCTCAGATCAACAATGACAATGACAACACAGCTGAACAAGGTGCAACAAGCACCATAGCCACTTCCATTTCTGTGGTGCAAGGGTCTGCTACTACTTCCAACCACACGGTTGTGAACGTACGAAGTACTCAGTCAGACACGAAATGTGAGACGACTATATTGATGGTACCTGTGAACATACAAAGTACTACAGGTACCATAAGTATGTGAGAGTCAATAAGTAAAAGGGGTCTCACCTCAGTCAGACACGAAATGTGAGATGACTGAGGTGGACAAAATAAGGTTAAGGAATATAAGTAAGTGATCAGTAAAACTGTACAGTAGTGGAAGTGAACTGTACAGTAGGTAGGCAGCACACAGTGCTGCCGTTGAAATAGCGGAAATGTCGAAATAGTCCATAAAAGGAAATACAACAAAAACATACCAGTTTGACTGACACCTCACGTTAACACTCCCCCAGGTGTCATCGACCCCTCTAGTTGGTCAACCCAAAGAGACCCTTGACATTGTTGATATGGAGCATGCAGGTGAGTGACTTGGTGAGGACATCAGCGATGTTGTCCATGGAGGCGACATATTTGAGCGCTATCTGTCCCTCCTTGACATGTTCGTGAATATAGTGGTGTCATATATTGATATGTTTCACCTGCTGGTGGCCTTTCATCGATAGTGTGAGTGCAATCGCTGAGGCGTTGTCTGCAAACAGAGTGGTGGGGAGTGGCTAGTCCAGGCCTATCTCCTCCAAAAACACATGCAGCCACAGTGCCTGCTGTGCTGCCCTCTGTTAAAAGACATGACCAGACTGGGGATTGAACCCAGGACCTCCTGGTTATATACCAAGTGCTCTAACCAACTGAGCCACCGGGTCTTACTGAGTACAACTTGGATTGTACTCCACATACTACACAAGCATCCAATACTAATTGCAGTATCAACTCTCCCTGGGACTAACACCCAGAAGACAAGCAACTTGCAAACATGGCATGCAA
>Ga0307516_10002164_pt1 | contig 26652 bp, 21 predicted proteins | sample 19_EM_MG_FD_203310 | JGI IMG/M metagenome (GOLD analysis project Ga0307516, IMG submission 203310) | Populus trichocarpa ectomycorrhiza microbial communities from riparian zone in the Pacific Northwest, United States - 19_EM | ecosystem: Host-associated > Plants > Roots > Unclassified | place...
AGTAAGTCCGCAGTAAAGCTGAGTAATCGTGGGAGAAATAGTTCAAAAGGGGAAACTCCACAGTCAAGCTGACTGAGAGCGCAGTAAGTGTGTCATATAAGATGAGTCGAGAGCGATCGGGTCAGAGTGATGAGTAAAAGAGATGTGGTCATGGTTCAGAGTAAGTAAAATTGTAACACAGCCAGTATCTTGTAACAATGCTGTATATTCTGTGTGAAGAATGGATATGCGAAATGCGAGAAGACAGGTGTGCAGGGCGCATGTGCCAAGTGTGGACTAGGGAAGGTAAGGTGTAGCCTGAAGGATCAAGTCAATGAATACTGGAAATCAATCAGCAATATTGGGAGGAGGAGTCAGTCAAGGAGTCTCTCCAGAGCACTGAGTGAACGAAAGATGCCTCATATGTGCTTCTCTAAAATTTTGGTGTTTCTATATGCTCACATTGAATACCTATAGAGCCCAGGCTGCGCAAGAAGTCAGTGCTGAGGTCAGTCAGCATGGATGCAGCTAATACAGGTGAAAGTTCCAGATGTGTGTATTTGTATCCTAATCGACATATGCTCTGGAGACTGACATTCTATTCAGCGAAACCCATGAAAAAAGCCCAGATGACCCCCATGTCATGAATCAACAATCTCGAGGTCATTATCAGTGAGCTGGAGGTACACTTGGAAGAAGCTAAAGAGAAGCAAGTCACATTTACAAAGCCAACCCTATGCATTGAGCAGAACATGGATCTAACTGCCCTCCTTAAGTTGGAAGAAGAATGCAAAAGACAACAGAATGTGGAGTGGCAGGAATTCCTTATGGTGCAAAAAGAACAAGAAGCCTGGGGGTATGAGCTGAGGTCCATGTCAGATATCGTCACACAGCTCTGGGAAAGATCCAGATCCTCAGTTTCACAGGAGATGGCCCCTCCAGTCCCAACACCTATGTCAACCCATGTTGCCCCAACACTTCTAACAGCGATCAAGCTCCCAGATGCCCCTCCCATGACATCTCTGTCCCCAGCAGACATCCTTGACTGCCAGCAGCCACTGACACAATTTGGGGAATTGGGGAGGAAGGAAGGAGGGTTACCAGTCCCTACACTCATGTCTCCCCATGCCACCTCAACACTTCCAACAGTGGTCAAGTTACCAGATGCCCCTCCCATGACGTCCTTGTCCCCAGCAGAAATCCTTGACTGCCAGCCACTACTGACACAATTTGGGGAATCAGACGCTTCCATATGTGATGCGAGTGAGGAAGGAGCGCTACCGACAATCAAGGATTTTGACATGAGGGATGTCATGGATTTGCTGAGCGACCTCGAGAGAGATTCTCTTGAGGAGGTTGTCAGTAATTCAGCGGACTGACATGGAGCAAAGCAAATGGAGGCTATCGTCACCCTTGTAAATGCTCTATCTGAAGCTGGAATTGGCACACCATCTGCCAATGAAATAATGGTCGATATTCCAACATTTGCTGCTCCCGAGTCGGTCCAGGTTCCACAACACTTTGCCAAGGAAGAAGATAAAATGGTGATGGATAGCAACGAGAAGTTCCTGGAATGCAACAGTCTGTCTGCTGTACCTGTTGCGCCAATGGCACAGGAGCAAACAAGCCAACCTGAGGCTGGGATAATCATCCAGGGTGCATCTTCTGTCCTGAGGCCACTGCCAGGCAGTCTTTTGGTCCATGTCCCTCTGACTCCCACTCCCCACTCTGTTCCTGCCATAGAGGGACTGGTTCCACAGGCTTCCAGTGAGCCATTGGCAGATGTGATGTCTGTGGATGAAGAGCCTGCAGGGGAGGAGACAGCCGGCTTACTAGGGGTTGCGAAAGATAGAGGTCATGTAGTGAGTGATGTTCACCTTAAATCACTGACTTTATGGTAACCCCTAACTTGTAGGTCCCATTCCCTGTTAAAGATACAGATACCCCCCCATCCCCCAGTGGTGATGATGAGATGAAGGATGAAGCCACTGTTGCCATAACAGCTCGGCTGTGACAGCGGACCCCAGGAATTGATTACTTGTTGATTGGCAATCTGCAAGCCCGAGGTCCTCGCAAAAAGCCCTCAAGCAAGACTCACTCTCCAGCTTCCCCTCTTCCTGGACTGTCATTATCTGATCTTGGGGGCAGTAGTCTCCCTCCTTCTGTCCCTTGACTTGAAGGGCAGCACGAGATAATGACCAGGCACCTGTACTCTCTGGATGAGATGAATCTCATGGACAAAGTTACAGCCTCCATCATCTCTTTTGAGCCTGCCAAGAAATGCCAATTGTTGTCCAAACTGAGGTAGAGATTTGGTGCTGCATTGCCTCGGCTTTCTCGGCTGTGCCACAATTTTTTTTTCTCATTATAATAGACGCTCCCCACCCCCCCTCACACACCTCTTTATTAGTAGAACATGAGAGCTTTGCTTCAAAATGAAAAATTTATTTGTTTGTGTCAGTGGGCAAGTGAAATTGTTGAATTGTTGTCCCCAGGTATTCTGCCGGCCTTGCTAGAAGAATTCATGTTCAACACTAATTCCACCAGCCCTGCAACACATATTTCCATTTGCTGGTATGTAGGGAACTGATACTCAGGAATGCCTGGGATATCTCAAAAAACATTCTGGGAATGTGCGGGGAAACTGGGGTTATGGGGATGTCTGGGGAAATGGAGAAAAAGCATTCTGAGAATGCAGAGCCAGTGGAGGAGACATGAGCTGGACCATGGTGGTTGCTCTTTTTATTGTGCGTCTCCTTCTCTGTTCCCCCAGACATCCCCAGTTTCCCCCATTAGCTCCACATTCCCAGAATGTTTTCCAGATATTCCCATTTCCCACACTGGCTCTGCATTTCAGAATGCTTTTTTCTCCTTTACCTTGGATATCCCCAATTTCCACTAGTTGCCAATGATATTGACAGGGTCACCAAGAGTGGAACTGATCTATATGTTGAGGCAGTTAATATAGTGGGTAACTGAACAGGTCCTATAATTAAGCCTCCCAGAATATCATAATATTATCCCATGCTGAGAAATTCTCAGCATGGGATAAGTGAGAATCCTAGAACCAGTTAATATTCCATTATCCCATGGATTTCTCCGCCAGCCCCACAGTGCCACCCATCACTTTACCAACTCTCATCATTTCTCCACTAGCTTTTTAAGGTCCATGTGAGAAAGGCCACCATTGGATGGGAGTTTTCATTGATGCTTCTAGATCCATAATTTGTGTCAGGGATTCACATGAACATTTGCCCAAAAGCCAGGTTATCAATATGGATCCAAGTCCTCCCTGAGGATATTTCTACTGTTGTGTGTTTGCCACCCTTGTCCAGTTCCTCCACAACCCGGCAGAAGAATATTCTGGTTGCTAAATCCCTCTGCTGGCCCCACATCCATCATTATCACTTCCGCTTTTCAAATATGACCACAGTTCCATTATTTATCTTGGGTCATAAATCCTTATACTATTTGATTTCAACAACAAGAACATCCGGTAAGTGGATCGCCACTAATGGGAAATGCCCAGCAATGGATTCTCAGAATGCTTTTCCACAATTTCTCCAGACATTCTGAGTTTTCATTGGAGTGGCGATCTCTGGCCGAATGACATATGTACCATACGTTGTTCAATGTTCCGTTTTTCTACAAACCCAGTGCCATCTTTGTCATTGCCAGCAACTCCATCTCATCCAAGATATTATCCAATTTGTCCACAAGATCCTTGAATTCATCTGGATGGCTCTCATATATGCCCACAATGCTGTCCACAAGTGGTTGTAACTGCTTGATGGTCTCCAAAATTTGGTTATGATCTAAATCCTTATTATTTCTCATTTCAAAAATCTGATGTGGTAGATACTCACCATGTGATTGAGGCCCTCCAGCTTCCTCAACAAGATGGGTGATTGTTTGAGTCCAATGCCAGGCCCTTCAGGAAATTGTCTTGCTACAGCTTTGGTCTGCCTGATGGCATAGAATACATGACATGAAGTGTTCGTTCTATTCGCATTGTGTCCCATGACTTTGACAGTAGTCACATTGATTGTCTCTGGCTTCTTCTCCTGTCATCCACTCTTGATCTTCCAGAGAACCTGATGAGGGTACATCCAGCACATCCTGTACCTTTCTCTGTACCATGGAGAAATTGTAACTATCAGCATGATACTCCAATTGATATTCACTAGACTTCAGCCCACAAAGGTATTCATCAGACATTCATAGTCAAGTATGGGGTTTTCTGAAGACATGGTGGTTGGAAAGAGTGCACACCAATGATAAAATTTTGTGATCATTTTGTCCCTAGACTTTGCCACCAAAGTCATTGATAATCTAATCACAATGTAATATCTCAACAAATGGAGAAAGAGCATTCTGACAATGCAGAGCCGGCAGAGGGGACTGGGCTATCTCAGCTATTGTAAAAGGGTTTCCAGTTTCCACCAGTTCTATATTCCCAGGGAAAACTGGGTTTTGTTGAGATCTCATGCAGTGACAGTACGTAGTCCGTTGTGATGTGCATGGACTGCATGTAAGTTCAAGGGGGAGATTGATAGAAAATCTGGATGGGAAAAGTCATCTAGAACAGATGCCATCTAAATATGGCTGTGCGTTAGGTGGCGCGGGTAGATCCGAGTGATGGGAGGTGGATAAAGAGGGAATCGATTGCGCGAAGGCGTTACGAGAAGAGCGGGGGTCAGGATGCAAGGATGCGAGATGTTTGACAATAATGAGACGAGATCTGCACTAATGCAAGTGAATACAAGATATGCACAAGTGCGCAATGCGCGGGAGTGTAGAGAGTAATGAGAGGAGGTGCAGGAATGTGTCGAATAGCTGCGCCCTCGAGAGGGGTGGTCTAAAACATATTGGGATTCGAAAGATGGAAAGTAAGTGGAAAGTACAGAACATGTCTATCTAGAAGGCTTTTAACTAGTTTGTTCTATCTAAAATAGGCAATGCGAGACGGAATCTAAGTGCTACTAGTCCGAAACTAAGGAATGCGAGTCGGAGGACGCCCAGGAACCACGCGCAACGCATCCTGACAGTGGCGAGGTGTCAAGGAATATTGCTAGCAACTGCTCTTGATGTTGCGGACATGGTGCATTATTATGCTAATGGAATGATGCGGGTTGGTCGTATAGTCAACGGGTAAGCTGTCCTGAGGTCTTCTGAGTGACGCGCATCGTACGCGCAAGTGGTTTGGATGGGTACATGCATGCTACAATTCAGGAAATGCTGTGCATTTCTAGAAAGCAATGTAAATGCATGTTTTAGGCACAAATCATAATATGGACACCGTGGGAGAGGCGAGAAGCGGGAAACGTCGTACGAGTGATGCCGAATATGTTCTTCATGTGCGCGTGCATCGTGGATTCAAGGGAATGCTGCGCATTTCTAGAAAATGACATAAATGCATGTTTTGAGTGCATGGGATTGTACAGATGTTGTGCACTGCGCGTAAAGCACGGGTTGTACGGGTTGTTATGGGAGGGTACCTAGGGAGCGTCCTTGATGTACGCGCATGTCGTTGTGAGAGGTATGTTTGTGCTGCAATGAGGAAATGCTGCGTGTTTCTAGAAAACAATGTAACTGCACATTTTGAGCACATCACTTTGTATGAATTCTGCGCAAGGTGGGGAAGGCGTGTGGGGTCGTGTGATGGTGCTAGGATGAGTCTCTGATGTACGCGTGCTTGATGCGCTTGAATCAAGAACATGTTGTTGCTGATCACTTCATAACTGCTCATTTGACTGTTCCTTGCAGCGTACAGTGAGGGCGTGCTTTTCAGCGGGACATTCTAATACCATAGTTTGTCTCAAACCAAACTCTGAAAACATGGATGTACTCACAGAGTAAATTGAGACTGCATCATGGAGACATACAAATGCGAAGCCAGCCGAGAAGACTGAGGCCTTCCAAGATATCCGCTGTTTCTACTACTTCCACATTGTTAGGGGAAACTGGGGATTGTGGGGGGAACCTCTGGATGTCCTTGAAACCTTTTATGTTTTCCAAGCCATAACAGTTTTCCCTGGCAATACGGAACTTGTGGAAACTGGTGCTCACCTGGAAACCCTTCCACTGTTTCCCACATATTCCCAATCTCCTCTGCTGGATTTCTCTTTATCTCCTTTCCGCAATATCACTAGTTTTCACTTGTTCCATGTTTCCAGTGTTCCACACTGCTTCCTCTCTGATTTCCTAGATATCCAAGGCTTCCCCTTGAAATGTGGAACTGGGAGAAACTGCCAGTTTCCATCCCTGTTTCACATTGGAGCTAACGGGTAGTAGACAACCTTTTCATTGAGAGGGCAGGTCAATGCTGTTATGTGTATGAAGTTTATTCCCTGCTAAACTATACAGTCTGAGATGGAATATACAGAACATCTACAATGATGCAACACCTGCCATCCAAGCTAACTCGGGGGCATGCTAGGCACAGTTTCCATTAACATGAGATCAAGGCAAAGGTGCGGAAAATAGGACCGACAATCAATGGGTTCGAGGGTCTGGTAAGTGCCCAACATGCAGTTTATATGGAAACTCTCCTTGGAGGATGCTCTGGGGTGAAAGACAATGTAATCTGACGAGATCCTTCATAGTTGGCCAAGAACCGAGAGCCATAAGTACCCAATAGGAATCCATGATGGTTGACACCAGAACAATGGCAAATCAATCTATTAGGGCAGTGCAATATATATATTTATATCTATTAGCTCATCTGTTATTCACAGGTCTCAGCTGACCATCAGCTCAGTCAGCTGGCCTGTCACCACAGGTCATTTTGGCCATCTGGTGATATGACCGTTGAGCGGCTGCACCTGTATTTGCGCTTTTCCCACAGTTTTGTCAGTACAGAATGCAATGTTGGGCCCATTATAAACATTATTCTATTGGAACTGCTGGTACTAATGGCTATTTAAGAGTGTCTAAATACCACTAGACCACCTTTGGTCATGATCATAGGAACAGTCTCTTTGAGGGCTTAACTATGACTTGACACAACTTTTCATTTCTCTTTGGATAAGACCAGTGAGGGGACCAGTATTGATGATACTATTGTATGATCTATCACCCTATCCATCTTATCCAGAAACACCCTGATTATCTGTGGACTTAACGAGAGCTCAGGGGATTTGCTATCTCAAACGCGAGCATCCAAAAACCCATGCATCACAGAACATGTCACGCGATCACTAAAGCTGTGATGCCGAGCATGTGAATTACCAGAAATAGAATGAACCCTGAAAATGGGTTCCGAGGGCCTGGAACTGGTCCCTTACACTTGGGAACATGATTGATGGCAACCAGGAATTTGATCGACTCCGATCAATATTGATGTGGCATTCTATAATGCTCGCGCACCCTCACAACACATGGAAATCTCATGGAAACAGCCTGCACACAGCACTGAACATGCACGCAAAGGCTATTAGATTGATTCCCCATTTGATTTGACTCATTCCTTGTGATAAACTCTATTTATTTTAGATTACCACTTTTTGTATAAAAACCCCCGAAGTAGAATACAAGAGAGAGCAGTGCCTGGGACTGAACCCCCCAGAATCTCTCTCCCTTGGCAGCTGGCCTTTGTAAACTGTTTGACTGGAACTGGCCTCAGTGACATGCTGTTAACTGTTCTGTGACTGTTTAAAATTATTATTTTATGATTATTGTACTGAGTTGGAAAACTCTTACAACTTTGGCCGACCCTAGACTCTTAGTCGGTATCAATGGATCTTTGATCAAGCCTTTTGAAAAAGGCTTGATATCTCCTTGCACCCCACAAACTTGTTATGCCGAGTGGTTTTGGTGTTGGTTTGAGGTGTTTTTGCACTTCTCACTCTTCACCATTTTCCATCTCATCACCAGTATTCTGTGGCCACAGGATATTTCTACTATACTGCCTGCCAGTCTGTGCTATCCTCACCTCCACACCTGTCAAGTTTCAAGTGTCCTCTGAAGTGACATAAGGCATGCTATCATGGGGGGTATAGTCATCAACCCTAACTTCATTGAATGCAAGGCAGGTGGTTCCAAATCATTGTGCTGGTCAATTTTGGAGATAGGATCAGTATGGAGTGGTAATGTACTTCAAGTTGTACACAGCATAGAAGTGTCGTACCTGCGGAACCTGCCCAGTCTTCATACCCTTGATCCTTACCTGTGGGAACCCTTACCCGAGTTTCGGAGGGTACAGATAAGGGTTGGGTCATGGATACCCACGGATTACCTGTGCATTTCACTAAATTTTTATCACACTCAGAAAAACTGGCTTTGTATATTATTGCATTACAATAGGATTTCACATACTCTAATACTGGTATACCTAAATCATAATCTATCAGTGTGCTAGACAAGGCATCAGCATATGATCATTGAATACAATACTTTCAGGCAGTTGTAATTTCTTGTTATGCCTTGTTTAGTCTTTGCAGAGTTGCAAATGCTTACTATATCCATCTAGTCATACCAGGCACCTTGCCAAAACCCTGATGTATGATATCATATTATAATCCAATATCACCTTATCTACTACTGATCTAATTTGATCATACTCTGCTATTCTGCAAGACAAAGTGTTAGAGAATGATCCTCAAATATAATGCTTGCAGCCAGTTGTAATCCCTTGTAATCCCTTTTTTTGATGTCACAGAGTGCTAACTGACAGGTCAGCTAAACTAATCCCTATATAATTAGTTCATAACACATTGGTCTGCCTGACCAAGCATTAGCCAATGATCATTCTCTACAATATTTCTAAATGGATTGTCAGCCTTTATTACACTCAGCAAGACTGACTTTGTAAATTATTGCATTATAATAGGATTTCACATACTCAAATACTGATATACTGAAATCATAATCTATCAGTATGCTGGACAGAGCATCAGCATCCAATCATTGGATACAATACTTTCAGGCAGTTGTAATCTATTGTCATGCCTTGTTTAGTCCTTGTGAAGTTGCAAGTGCTTATCTTATCCATCTAGTCATACCAGGCTCCTGCCAAAACCCTGATGTTATCTTGCATGCACCAATATGAAGTCTCCCTAAGATTGGTATCCATGCATCAGGGCAATGAGGGTCTAAAGATGCCAGAATGTATCATTTGTAATGGCTTTACTATTCCCTAGTCATGTCTTCTGTTCTGTCTTCATAGGCATGTGCACTGGTTGCCTAAATCACAAGAGCCGAGTGGATCAATGGGCAAGGAATAGGTTATTAGCCTAGGTCAAAGCTAGAGAATACAGTTTGTATTGAGGGTTTATATACTAATGGGTTTGGCACTGAAAGGCGAGTTTGTGACAAGCAGGAGAAATGAGAAGAACACGAAGGTCTCTTCAGATGAAAGGCAAGTTTGTGAAAAGCAGGAGAAATGAGAAGAACATGGAAGGTCTGTGCTCAAAGCACCTCAACCACTATCTACAACCTCTCAACAACAAGTTCTAGGGGCGGTGGGATGAACCACTTATTTCGTAAGTAGAACGGCTCAAATGCCTTGGGGTAATCCAATAAAATATATTGATGAATTGGGTATGATCTTCGAGGTCCATTGAGTTCCTCTTAGATAATGTCACTGAGACGGTTCACTGAGAGCACTGAGCAATGAGATAGAGGGGCAACCTGCTAATCTACTGTACATGGCAGAGAGCAACAGGATTTTATACATGACAAGAGGTGAAATAAATATATAAGGTTTATCACAAGATATGTCCATAACAAATTGGTTTCCAGGGTATTGGCCTTTAGGCATGTTCTAGATATTCACATGGATCATATTCACATGATTTCCATTCATCGAGAGGGTTACGGGGTGCTGCAGAGCAGAGGAACAAGAATGCATCATTTCATGAGCATTTTAGAACGTTACATCAATATTTGATTGGAGCAATCAGGGTCCATTTCCATGGATTGTTGGACCGGAGTCAGGAACCAGTTCCTGTCCCTCAGAAGCCATCAACAATTCTGTTTCCAGGCTTTGTTCTATTTCTGGTAATTTACACACTCGGCATCACAGCATCTGTGATCCCGTATTGCACACTTGATGCTGGGCATCCTGCTCTTTATTATGAGTTCCCCAAAGCCATCAGTTTGTCTATAGTTAATAGTAGTGAATGGATAGGGTGATAGGTTATTGAATATATTAATACTGACTCCCTCACTGGTCTTATCCAATGAGAAATGAAGGGTTTTGTGTCAAGTCTTAGTTAAGCCCTCAAGGGTGACTGTTCTCAAGATCATGATGAAAGGTGGGACAGTGATGCTTAGACCCCATAGATAGCCATTCACACCATCAGTTCCAAATGAACAAGTAAGTTACAATGGGCAAACATTATACTCATTGTGTTGACTAAACTATGGGAAAAGTGCAAATGCAGGCACAGCTGCTCAACAGTTATATCAGTGCACAGACCAAGTCAATCTGGAATAAGGTGTCATAGGTAATGAGTCAAGATAAGTAATTATGAGAGAAATAGTCTATAAGAAGAAAGTCCGCAGTCAAGCTGACTGAGAGTGCAGTAAGTTTGTCATATAGGATGAGTCGAGAGTGATCAGGTCAGACCAATGAGTAAAAGAAATGTTGTGATAGTTCAGAGTAAGGAAAAGTCATAACATTACCCCCCTTCTATGTTTGAAGCCATTGGGTTCAAACCTCAGGTATCCATGTTATGTTCGGCTTCAGGGCACCAGTCGTCACAGTAGGTGTCATTCTCAACATAGTCATTGTCAAAGTGACCATCATCATATAAGTTACAAGGATGTCACTGGGGATGATCTGGTTGAGGTATCGGGTGCAGTTATTGAAATATGAGGGGGGAAGGGTTGGCCTGGGTGGTTGGGCAGAGGTCGAAGGAATAGGGATAATGGGGGCATCTAAAAAGACTGGACATTCTATTGGCAAGTGTTCTACTCTGATAAGGTTGTAGTGCTCGCAACAGTACTAGTCACAGTGAACTTCATCATGTCTGGTTTTGTGGCAAATGGTGTAGTCATGTGTCTTTGACTTCTTTTTAGAGAGTTGGGAGATGGTAGGGGGGGTTCATTCAATGGGATGGTCTGGGTCATCACTGAGGTCAAGGATGGTTTTTCTTTTTGATTTGAATATCACAGTGGGCACATGTTTTACAGTGATAGTGGGCTTCACAATGGGGGTCGGGGTCTGTTCATGGGGGAGAATCTTGCCGACAGGGTTTTGTTTTTATTGGGTCTGTTTTGGATGGGGGACATCGGAGAAGAGGATGTGGTAAAGGGGGGCATTACCCTTTCTTTTGATGAGGAGATTGGTGTCATTGTTTAGTTGTCTCTCAATCTGCTGGATCATGAGTTGATGTTGTTCTAGGAGGGTGAGTGATGAGAAGATGTTGTTGACAATGTGTTTATTGACAGGGTTGGTTAAATGATCAATGATGATTGGCTGGAGGTCTTTTCATTCGAGAATCTGTTTGAGATGGGTTCGTCACTATTCAGGGTCTATAGCAGATCTGGTGGAGAGAAAGAAGGTAATTCTGTAATTCGAGGATGAGAAGAACATGGTGGAGGATGAGGTTTAGAGGTGAGGGGCAATCAGAGGAGGTGGTGGGTGAGTTGATATCCAGTCAGGATTTCTTGAGCATTTTTAAAGCCACTCGCAGGTTCCCATGTGTTGTCACTAATGGGGTATCCTTTCCATTTGACAAGGTACCAGTATCCTTGGCTCCATTTCTTGTGGCTCGTGATCACTTCTATCTTATATTCTTCTTCACCTTTGATAAGATCAGGGGGTGGTTTCATGAAGTTGGGGCCATGGGTCTTGGTTTCACAATAAGGTGATAGAAGTGATGTGTGAAAGACATTGTGAATTCGCCATTGGTTCGGGAGTTTTATGTGGTAGATGACTGGTCCCAAGACCTCTGTTATTGTGAAGGGTCCTTCCTATTTGGTGCCAATTTCCAGGATAGATAGCCTATCTTCAAGTTCTGGCCATCCAGCCATACTTGTTCTCCTTTCTTGAATAAGGTAAAGCCTCGTGTAGACCTCTCAGCTATCTTCTGTCTTGCCAGTTCATGTGCTACAGCAGCCTCATTTCTTGCCTCGTGGAGGGCTTTCACTCATTGTTCTGCAGTCGGAGCATTTGTCTTATCAAACACTAAGGAGATATCTTTCGGTTCATACCCCATCATAAGGTAGAATGGAGTCTGTTTTGTGGTGGAGTGAATCTTTTGGTTGTGACTGAACTCCATGAGAGAGTTGAGTAGTTTCCATGTTCTGGGGTTGTTGGAGCAGAAGATTCAAAAATAGATTTCAAGTTCTTGGTTGACCCTTTCTGTTTCTCCATCAGTTTGAGGGTGATATGCCATGCTTCTGAGCGTTTTGATTCCTAGGAGTCGGGCCATTTCTCTGAAGACTTGTGAGGAAAATTGTGGGCCATAGTCAGATAGAAAGGAGTCAGGAAGTCTGAAGTGTTGGTACATGTAATCAATGTAATTTTGTGCCATGAGTGTGGCATCAATCGTTTGTTGCAAGGGATAGAAATTACCTCCTTTGTAGATCCATGGTCTACCACGACCATGAGACTGTCAAATCCATCGCTTTTGGGTAGGTCTGTTATGAAGTCAGAGGTGATCTGCGAAAAGGGTTTCGAGTTCTTTTGTCCTTTGATTGGTATTAAACTGGGTGAAAATGGGCGTGTGTTGATCTTCATTTTTTGACAAATTGTGCATCCTGCGACATAGTTTTTGACAAAAACTGTCATTCCTGGCCACCAGTAGTAGTGACGTATCAGTTCTAGGGTTTTAAAGTGCCCTGGGTGTCCTCCAGATAGAGAGTCATGGTATCATTTCACCACTTCTTGTCATAATTCTTCATGTGATAGAACATAACACCTATCTTTGAAGAATAACATTCCTTCTTCAATTTTCCATTCTTCTAAGGAAGATCTGATTGGTAGTGGGCCATTTTCTTTTATGGCTTGTAATGCTTTCGCAAAGAAATCATCTTTTGTGGTTTCATTTTTGATCTTGTCTTGCAGTTCTAGATCAATCATTTTGATGAATATATCATCATTGTTGATTTCATCAATGATGTGGTCAGGTCATTGGGAGAGGGCATCAGATTGGATCATTCTAGATCCAGGGGTGTGGATGAGTTTCAAATCAAATTCTGACAGGAATCAGCTCCATTAAGCTTGTCGTCTGTTCAACTTCTGGGTGGTTCTGAAGTACATGAGATTTTTGTGGTCCAGGAGGATTACTGTGGGAAAAGGGGATCCTTGGAGGTAATGTTGCCATGTTTCAAAGGCATGGACTATGCTCATCAGTTCTTGGTCATATATTTCATAGTTTTGTTGTGTTGCATCAAAGGAGTGTGATATATATCCACAGGAGTGGTAGTCTCCATTCATGTCTTTTGTTGTATGACTGCCCTGGTGGCAAACTTGGAGGCATCAGATTCAATGACGAATGGTTTCATTGAATCAGGCATCAGAAGCACTGGTGCTTTCTGGAATTCTTCTTTCAATCTTCAAACACTTCTTGACAAGCATCTGTCCAATTCCAAACTAAATCCTTCTTTGTTAAGTCATTTAGCAGTTGTGCAATGTCTGCATAGTGCCCGATAAATTTCCTATAAAAGTTTCCGAATCCTAGAAAAGATCAGACTTGTTTCACTGTTGTTGAGGTTGGCCAGTCTCTGATTCCTTCCAACTTTGCCAGATCCATTTTGATCTGGTTTTTGCTAACAATCATTTCTAGATAGTCAACTTCTTTTGCTTCAAAAGTGCACTTATCTAGATTTATGAATAGATTGTTCTCTTGGAGTTTCTTCAAAACTCGTAAAGTCAATTTCTGGAGGTCTTCTTTTTCTTTTGAGAAGATCAGGATGTTGTCAATGTAGATGAGGATCCATCCTTCATTGGTTCCCATCAGAAATATATCATTCATCATGTTCTGGAAGGTTGCCGGGGAGTTGCACAATCCAAAGAACATTACTAGGGGTTCAAAGAGCCCTTTGTTTGTCTTGAATGCTGCCTTCCATTTGTCACCTATCTTGATTCTGACATTATTGTATCCCCATCAGAGATCCAGTTTTGTGAAATACTTGGCTCCTTTGAGTTTGTCCAGTAGTTTGTCTACTCTTGGCAGAGGGTAGCCATTCTTTATTGTCCCTTCATTTAGATGTCTGTAATCTTGGCATGGTCCCAGTTTCTTCGAGTCTTTCTTGAAGACAAAGAATGGTGATGCCATCAGCAATTTTGAGGGTCTGATATACCCTTTTCTGAGGTTTCTTCAAGGAACTTGTCTTGTTCCTTCTGTTCTTTGAGGGATAGAGGATAGACTTTGCAGTCTTTTGGGATGAAGTCAGGTTTCAGATCTATTGTGTGATCTCAAGGTTTGTGTTCCAGCATTCATTCAGAGGCTTCTTTCTCGAACACCATTCTGTATTCAGCATAAACTTCAGGAAGTTTGACTTTGGCTTTGTCGTTAATTGTTTTATGTGCTAGTTCTTGGGATATCGAAGTCTTTGCTTTTATCCAGACTTCATCTTTATTGTTGAGGTATGTCTTCATCAAATCAATCTTGAGCTCTTCTTCTGTTATAAAAAGGCTTTGTAGAATGGATCCATCATCTGGAAGAGGTTTGTTTGCTGGTAAATGGTCTGTGTCTTCAAATATTTCTTCCATGGTAGGTCTGGGTTGTGGTGTAATGACCTCCATTCTTGCTAGTTCTATGCTTCTCAAAAGCATTCTGTCAAAGGTGGTTTTCACCTGTATCAAGTCAATGTCAATGGTTCCAGTGTTCCAGTCTATCTTTGGGTTGTACTGTTTCAGCCATGGAAGCTCCAAAATCATTTTTTCTTTTCCCAGTCCTGTGGCAAGGAATCTGGTACTGATCTTTTTCTTTTCCATCTGTATCTTGAGCCATGCACAATGCTCAATAGTTCCTGTGTTGTTTTTCATTTCATCCACATTAAAGGCCTGGATCAGTTTTTCTATTGGGATTAAGGTGATCCTGTTCTGTTGAGCAAACTTTTTGTTGATAAAAGTTCCTCCTGCTCCTGAGTCTATCAGGGTGTTTGTTTCAAATCTTCTGTCGGCGTTTCTTCCTTCTCTGGATACCAATAAGAGAACACTGAATGACTTCTTATTGGTATCAGCTACTAGTACAGGGTGATAGGAATAATCATGGGAATGGTTGCTGACATTGAGGCAGGCCGTTTCTTTAAAAACCCGATTCCTCAAGAGAATCAGTCAATTTTCTCTTTTTTTCTTCAGACAAATTTCCATAAATTGTCTTGATGTGAGCATATGCTCCGTCTGCTTTCTTTAAAGCAGCGGGGTAAGATGTCAGTATCATGGGTGTCTGTGGCAGCACATATTGCCTTCTGGGTGTAGGAGGTGGTCCGGATCCTCCTGATCCATGATTGCTTGCTCTATGCCCTGGTAGATGGCATACAAAGCAAAGGCCTTTCTTCATATGATCGGCTTGTTCTTGGATAGACAGTCTGTCTATGACCATTGCATAAGGGTCTCTGGTGGGTGGCGTGTATCAGGGAGGATGATTGGGGAGGTGCAGTCCCCTTCTCTTCGTATTGTTTCCTCCTTTCAATCTGTTGGCGATTGCCCTTCCTCTCCTTCATTGATTGTCTATTTTCGAGGCTGTGGTGTACCAGCCTTGGATTGTGGTTGGTGGATTCTTGAGGTTTAGAATCCTGTTGAGGAGAGGGGTATTCAGCCCTTTCATAAACCATTCTACTAATTGTCTGTCTTGCATGATCTTGCTCTCGGCCTTGTAGATTTTGAATTGTCCAATATATTCATTGGCTGTTTGGCCAGACATTGTCTCTGTTTCTATCTTTGTGACTGCATCACCTTCTTTGTCAGGGGTGGAGAATGAATCTCTCAACACTCTTTTGAACTGGTTCCAGTTTCCTAGATTATTGTTTTCTCCAGCCTGTGTCCAGAATAACTGTTTCCATGACTCTGCTGTTCCATCCTTTATACAGGACAGGGCAAATATAATCTGTCAGTTGTCATTGTTATATGTATCCTCATTCATGGTGAGGTACATGTTGATTTCAATCAGAAACTCTTCTAGTTTCTTTCTGTCTCCTGTGAAGGGGGTTGGCATGTTCATCTTCACTTCTTTCTGAGTGGCGTTGACTGTGATTGGCAGTATAGGGTTTGCTGGTGGAGCGGGTGGAGGTGTTTGGATTTTGGATTCGAGGATTAATTTGATCAAAGGGTAGGATCCGATTGGTATGAGTTTGTACAGGAATAAGAATGTAATTGTGGGCACCGAGGCTTGGATAAGCTGGCAGTAGTAAAAGCTTTGACCTTGTGTAACAGCTTTACTATTCTCTAGTCATGTCTTTTGTTCTGTCTTTGTAGGTGTGCAAACTGATTGCCTAAATCACAAGAGCCCCACTATATGGTCAGTCACTTGTTCTGCTTGAGCCCCGCTATACGGATAGTCACAAGTATCATCAGAGCTCCACTATATAGTAGTCACTGATATCAGTTCAGCTGAGCTAAGTCTCTCGCAAGAGTACTTAGTTTGAGAGCAGATCAATGGGCAAGGAATAGGTTATTAGCATCGGTCAAAGCTAAAGAATACAGTTTGTATTGAGGGTTTATATACTAATGTTGGCACACAGACCAAGTCAATCTGGGATAAGGTGTCATAGGTAATGAGTCAAGATGAGTAATCATAAGAGAAATAGTCTATAAGGGGAAAGTCTGCAGTCAAGCTGACTGAGAGTGCAGTAAGTTTGTCATATAGGATGAGTTGAGAGTGATCAGGTCAGAGCAATGAGTAAAAGAGATGTCATGAGTTTGGAGTAAGGAAAAGTCGTAACATCATTGGTATGTTGTTTGTCCTTCATCCTTAGTCCATAACTGAGAAGATGTCTGCTGCAGTTTACTTTCCCAGGTGATTACACCAAAATGAGATGCTCTATAACACAGTCGGAGCATAACTTGTTTTCGTTGCCTTGTCGAGCACTGATGATGGTATCACGAGTGGGGTCATGTCAAGTCAGAATGTTTTGTTCGTCTTACACTATCATATCTTAGGGTTGAAGTCCAGGCACAATTTGGATCATCTTCCAACTCTATATCAACTCTACATCCAATGCTGGCAATGCCATGAAGTCAGAAGAATCAACACCAAGATGAGTGAGAATGTCTCATACCTTACTGGAGCTGTGAGACCTCAGGTTTTTGTTGATATCAATAAGAGTGATGCGCCCCAAAGTGATAAACTCTTGGATGGAATCTCGTCATAATACTGAATCATCTGAACCTTTTTTTCTATATGCATCATTGGCTTCCGGTCCTCAATTCTTTTATTTCCAGTAATGAGTCAGGCTTATTCCCAACCTCACATAATCATGCAGCTGAAGAAGACTGTCCCAGCACCAGCAATCCAATAAAATGCAGGCAAATCACACACTCAAACTGTCCTGCACCCAACTCCTCATTTGAAGGCTCTCCTTGGGAACAAGAGCAAATGAAGCACAATTTTAGGATGCCATCACAGAGACGTGAGGTGGGAAAGTTTACCATAACAATGAGCCAAGGTTAGCTTCCCTTGTCTTGTTTATGATCTCATGTGTTCAGTGTCTGGGTGAAGCAAATAGGTGCACCATCGACATCTGCTGTACAAAAATGTCCTCACTTTGGATGATGACCTCATGTGGAAGCCAGCACTGACTGAGTTTAACCCAGTCTTGGACTCATTGACAGTGGTGAGAACAATACTTGTGGGGATGAAATAGCTGTTGTGAAGAAGCCTGAGGGCAAAAGAAAGATGCTTCTGAGTTTGGGATGGAGTAACATTGAGCTTGGAAGAATGTACTCAGTACTTGATTGTATAGATCATATTTTGCATATTGGAATTGGTTTAAGTTTCAGTGTCTTTGTAGATTCTGGAATGGGATCTATGAGGCCGACTTGGATACAATTGAGGTTAACATCACCTGGGCCAGATTCTATCGATATCACAGCCGTTATTTGCATATGTCTAGTGATATGCCAGCTCTGGCTTGGCTTAAAAGCCCTGGCTTCAGCCTAGCTTTCCAGGGCTCAGGCTTTTGGATTTCACCAACTGAGCCATCAAGAATGGCTCTGGCTTGACTCTGGCCGGCTTTGGCCTAAGCCAGGGCTTGTCATAGAGAAAAGTACAAACAGAGAGATACACAATACAATCTAGTCATAAGACTGAAAGAAAGTGAAGAAAATAACCTTATAATGTGCCCTGACTTCAGTGAATAATGTACCTTGTATTTTCGTTGTTTGAGCCAGATCTTGCATGTCTTGAGTGTCAAATCATAATAAGATGTGTCTTATTTGCAGGTGAAACAGTCACATTACAATTGTTATTGATCCACTCTATGTGTTTAGATGTGTCCAGTTGACTCCTGAAATCAACCCACAACATGTCTTCCCTCTCCCCTAGCATTTCACAGGATGCAGACACATCAAATGGGTGGAAGTTGCTCATGACGTGCCACCGCTGGTTGGTTCACTTACTGGAGAGAGGGTGCATTGCATATATCTCCATGATCTTCATACATGAGTAACAGGTTTAGTTGCAAAGGGTCAGGCCAGCCAGCAAGCAAGAGGGATAATGCATACCTCCACAGAGGGAGTGTAAACCTGAGTATGATCATTATAGAGTCTACTTACATTGCATGCTTCTGACATGTCCCAAAGTGTTTCTGCTCTATTTCGCATTTTGTGGCATACTCATGCATCTAGATGCAACACAGGGCTGGCTCTGTTCCATGCTTCGACCATAGGGGCATAAACCATATTGATCACCTGACCCTTCATGTGTGGATGCTGAATTTAGGGTCAGATGGCCAAAAAATAGTGGTAGCAGTTCCTCGCCTGGCTCTCAGAGATGTTTTCAACCCATCAAACATCAACCCTCCCCTGCCAAAGCATTCGTTCACTGGTCCAGAGTGATCTTATGCAAGAGAGAAAGTGGAAAGGTGGTGCAGCATTGTGCTGGGCAGTGTGGAGGTGGGAAAAAAAAGTTTTTGTTTGCATATAATGATGTTTGGAAATCTGTCAAGCTGGAATCTGCCAAGAAGTTGTTGAAGGCCTGTTGGCCTTGTGCCTTCTTGATTTCATTTGAGTGGTGCTTCAGATGATGTTATTCTATGGGATGACTTGAAGAAGTACTCATTTGGCTGATCAGTTAATAGGAGAAGTCATTTTGGTGCATGGAGGATCAAGGATGGAAGCAGAGATGTGTCGGTGACTAAGCAAGCAGTATTCCCAAGTCTCAAGGGCTGCAATTTGAACTTGGTTTGCACCAGACTTGTTCTTGTATCATTAGCTATATACAGCTCTAAGTATCAGTCAGATGAGTAAAGCCAGGGCTCAAAGCCATGGCTTGGGCTTTTGATCATCGCAAGCCTGGCCAAAAGCTGTCTTAGGCCATTGTACCTGGCTTGGCTTGGCTTTAGGCCCTAGCTGGCACATCACTAATCAGGGAAATGTGGGGTGGCTAGTTTCCCCAAGCAGAGTTGAAAAGTCAGTAACTAAATTAGAACCCATTATAAGTAATTGTAACTGCAGACAAACAAAACATGGAGCAAGATTGGATGCAGAGGGATTATCCTGACTCTAAAAATAGTAGATATTGTAAAGTCTTCTCACTCAATTATTATTCCACTATTCCCAACTAATACTTTGTTGTTTCTCTCAACTCTGTGCAATTCTGTGGGTTTGTGATAAGGGAAAGCAAATTGAACTTGGAACAGACTTGACCTTAATGTGCTGAGTTTTGATAGGCTGTGGCTTGGAAGGTCAGTCAGTCCTTTGGTGCCTCCTGTTGATCTCCAGAGTGAAGCGAAACTGAACAAAAAATACTACATCAAGACTCGAGATTGAGTCATTTTGCCACAATAGTAAGTAGTATATTGTCACTACCTTATAATTTCTCCCTCAATATCTAAAATGAATGGTTGGTTTGTATTACACTCACCATTTAAAAAGGATGGACTTACAGTTTTGCTTTCCTGGTGTATGGCTTGAGTTCCTTGAAGTCAACTGCTCACTTGGTCTCAGGATTGAACTCCTCCATACCGTGCTTCAGTAAGATCATGTTGTCCTGTTGCATTCATACTGGTGCTGGAAAAGGTTGTTGTGGTGACATATAAAGGTGTATCAATATACTCATCTTTTTTTTTTTTGAAATAAAAGCTGTAGTCAATGACTTCTTCACACCATGCCATACCTGATTGACTGAACCAAACCCAAACCCGATCACTGGGCTACAAACTTAGAAAGAAAGAAATTTGGCATCATAGGACTTACCTGATAAATGCACTCAAAATCATTTAGTGTGGGCATGTGTCAGGGCATTGTTGAGCTGTAGGTTGAAAGAGAAGAGAGATTAGGATAGGATTTACTTATGTTGACATGATTGGTGCTTACTTTGGGCAACAGAAAGATGGAAGAGCATTGACACAGCCACTTGTTGAAGTAACTGAAGCAACTTTGAAAGAAATATCACTAATTGTCCATATATGCTGCCCATCTTGCCCCTTCATTTCTCTTTTTGTGGGAACTTGATGCTATATAAGTCAAACATGGTTGCCCTTGGGCAGTAACAGAGCCTGGAGAAAGGCATTGCAAAGGCAATAGCAGCACCAGGATCTGGGATAGGCAGAGTGCATCTGTGTGGGTTGTGGGGTTGTCTGCAAAGGTTTTTTGAGAGGGCAGGGCAATTTTCGGCAGTTGCAGAGATGGTGTTGCAGCATTTTGTGGCATCATGGATGAGGTCATGCTTTGCAAAGATTTCTAGATAAATCTCAAATTGTGTTTATATAGAAATTTGGTGATGCTGCCATCAAGAGAAGTGCAGTTGGTTAGGATCAGGTTGAAATTTGCCAGGAATTTTCAACTGGTTTATACACAGAGGGTCCCAAAAAGCCATTATAAACTGCTGTTTTAAACAATTTTTAGAAACCCTTTATAAGCAGTTTTAAACTCATTTTTCAGCTGGTTGAAAAAGGTTTTTCAGTGAAAAACTGCTAAAAGGCACTAGCAGTCCCAAGATGGCACCTCTGCAGCTCTCTCAGTCATCATTCCATTTAGTACCTGTTGCCTCTGCATATGACTCCATTCTCAGCAATCAGGGGAATGGCTGAGACTAAATCCAGCAACCCACATCATTCAATATTGATGCAGAGATCAATTGAGAAGATTAATTCAATCAGCAGTAGAAAAAAAACCTCAGGAAGTAAGTTGAGGTCTTCACCATCAACTCCATCATGTTCATCACCTTCTTCACCATCCTGCTCCTCATCCTCCAGAGCAGGACTTTCCATTCTCTCCAAGGCAAGCTCATTAATATTCCTAAACTTCACAGCAGGTCAATGCTGTGTCTTTTTCACCTTGCCAGTGTGTTCATACCTCTGAAGATATTTTGCATCACTACTGGAAATGGGCAGTAGTTACAAGCAGGAATCGACTCACCTCTTTCTCATACCATTGTTTGATAAGTATCATGTCTGCAGGAGTGTCACCAGTTTGATTTCTGCAAAACAGTGAGTTCAACCATGTTATCGTGGAATTGGTGCGTTGATCTGGCATAGAATTGATGAGGATGGAAAAGATCTTGATTGCAAGCATCTGCCATGAGGAATGGAGGGTTACCAGTGAATTGGATGGAGGTGAGCATAGCATTACTCATGACTAGAATGCACCCATGATGACAATCCTTGAAACTTAGCCACAATTCAAGCAGGCTGCCTGTCCAAGGTTCAGCTCCATCTGGCCAAAGAGGTATTGGCACAACCAGAATGCCTTGATCTGGCTGCAAAGTTTCTGCTAGGCCATGAGTGCAGATTGAATCTTGACAGCTGGATTAAAGGAAGTTTCTTCAGAAAATATATGCATGTATAGACAAGAACACATGAGTATATTACTGCTATGGAGGCACAAATCTGTAGTGAAGTTCATTGAGGCACATTGGCAGGGTTCTCTCATTGAGATTGTATCTGGTTCTGTGAGGATTCTAGTTGACAAGTGAAATGCCGAAATCTTGCACAGTCTGTTTGATCATGAACAGACTATAAATTTTTGACAAACTTACCTTGATAATTTGGTAGCCATTACCCTATGAATATGAATGCAGAAACCTGGGAGGGTTTTTGTGGGGACTGTGAGTGTAAGTACTTGGCAAAAAATTTGAATTGCATGGTACTGCCTGTGCCACAGATCACATTAATTGATACATCTAGACACAAATCAGTGGTGTGCATATTGACAGAGTACAATGACTTACTGTCATACTGATCCTTGTAATTGACTCATGTGCTGATCAATGTCTGGATGGATTTTGACGATCTGCACCGACATTTTCATTAACCTTGAAAAGTTCAATAAAAAATAGACTACTGTTGGACTCTCCAAATATACACAGTACAGACATACCTACATTATACTATGGGGACAAAAGCATTGAAATGGAAGGTTGTGAACTTGAATTGCTTGAGGCATGGCTTGAGGTAACTGCCAAGACAATCCCCAAAACTTATCTGTTCACTTCACCATCCAAATGAAACTGCAGACCACTTCTGAAATTTTGGATTCTGGAATAATATGTGAAGATGGATGATCTCTGATCTCGTGTGCATCCTCTTACTGGGGAAACTGGTACCTGCTGCAAAGCCACAGCTCCCAGGGGTCATAGTGAAGATGGTGGGGGTGTGGCTTACAATTCTCAGGAATGCAGTCCTTCTCCTCGATGTCTTCCTGGAATACAGAAGCAAGTGTTGAGGAAAATTGATGCATGGATCAAAGCTGGTGTGAAGGGCAGGCCCGTTTTCTGGCTTCATGGTCCTGTGGGTGCAGAGAAATCAGCCATCACTCAGACCGTCACAAAGATGTGTGCTGAATGCAATGAGCTAGCGGCTAGCTTCTTTTTTGCTTGAACAGCTGCACATGATGATCACTGTTCAGATTGCTCTGTCATCACTAGAAAAACCCCAGAGGCTCAATGAAATCCTCAGCATTGATCCATATATTGCTGAGTGGGTCTCAGGCTCCATTGACCAGTGTCTTCTTTACTCGCAGATCACTAGTGCACAGGCATCTCAAGCTTCTTCACCATTCATAGTTATCATTGATGGTCTCGATGAGTGCCAGAGGAACAACGACCAATGTTGGATCCTCACAGGTTTTGCGCATAGTCCACACACACCACCTCCCACTGCGGTTCTTGATCGTCAGCCACCCTGAGTCTCACCTTGAGGAAGCGTTTTGAGAAACAGGACCTGGCCAACATCACAAAGGTTTTGTCTCTTTATGGTGACTACTGGACTTCTAGTAATGTTCCCATGTATCTTCGCAGCAAGATTTCAAGGGTACTTATGCAGTGCCAAGAAGCACAGAGCTATCATGTAGTCCATACCTAGACCTTGGCCATCCGACTATATCATTGAGTGACTTGTAACTAAGTCTGGAGGTTACTTCATCTACACCTCAGTTATCAAATTCCTCTTCGGAGCTGAACCCCTTTTCCAAACTTGATCAGCTCTACTGTACTATTACAACTGTTTGTCCAGTCACGCATCACAGACCCCCCTGGACCGGACATTTTTGGCCCAGGGTAACGGTCACATGCCGTTGATGGACACTTTACACAATACAATGGTTATATTGATTTTTCTCCTCCCTACAGTGTTTCTGCACAAAACATGAGTTTTATATTGTCAAGATTTCAAAATTCGTCCAACAACAGGTATAATTTAATGAAAATCAGAGATCAAGAAACTAGGCATCCTCCCACATGTGTTTACCACTGAATAAGGTTTGTTTGGTTCTCACATGCTGTCCACGGCCACACACAGCCTCCGCATCATTGCCAGCATCCCCCATCTCCAGTTCTTCAGCCACACTGTCTCTCATCACCATTCCATTGCCATCCACCATGAATCCTCACTCAACCTGCTTCTCATCTGAGACCACATGGTCAATAACAACATTGGTAGGGATATTTGTGTCATCAAGGAGTTCATGGTCTAATGAAAAGGTGGACTCCTCTTTGCCAGTTGGTTCAGATTCCTCTTGACCGGTTATTTCTTTGTGCAGGTCTGGGTTTGTCCTTGACAAGTTACAAAGCACAGCAAGAGCTTCTCTGAATGTTAGGCTCTCCTGCGAGCAGTTAAAATCACCAATCCAACACATTTGAAAGGCCTATCTGGTTTGTTAACATATCTCTTTTACTGACAGAGTCTCATGAACTCACCTTCTTGATTAGTACCTTGTCATCCAGCTCTTGGTATGCCCATACCATCCATCCAACACTTCTGTCATGGAGGTTTGCAACAGTTGTATTGATTGTGATCCAACCATCTGACTCTGGCCCATCTAGATGAGCCATTACTTCAGCAATAAGGTCTCTGTGTGCAGAATGCTGCAGGCTATGCTTCAAGGTGTATTGTATCCCTACATCAAGAGGTTGCCATATGCCTGTGCATCTACCTGGTACAAAGAGGACGATTATGTTCTTGTGTGCTTTCTTCATCCATGTCCGGAACTCAGCTGACTTGTGGACGGACCAACAGTCAATTTCCCACAATGCATCTTGTGAATCTGGAAGACCGAGCTCTCTCTTTTCCTTGTTGAAATATGGCATGATTATTTCATCAACAAGTTTCCTCATCATCTCTTGAGTAGACCAGTAAGTTTTTGTCTTTGATGCTTCAAACTTGAATTGGAGTTTCTGGGCTTCTGCTATCCCTGGTGCCTTTGGCGAGGGACAGGAGAGTGCAGTCTTGCCATGGTATACAGCTTGGAAGGAGAGAAGATCACCACTTGCTGAGATTGATGGAACAAGGGTGAATGCTCTTTTTTCATCCTGTCCCTTTGTCTCCACCTGTTTTTCTCCAGCCTTGTTCCATGTCGTTTGAGTCCCTTGCTGATAAACAAGTTGTGTTTGATCAGTATTAACTTGGAGCTCTGCAGGGATACTATGGTTGCAAATGATAGCTGCCTCTTGTAAAAATGCTGCCCATAGGACTTTCTCATGGTTATTTGGCAGTTCCTGGGCAGGTCACATTGCATGACGCTCACTCCACCCAAGCTTCTTCCATAGGAATTTGCGCACGAAGGAGTCAGAGCAGTAGAACTGGCTCCCATCAGACATTGTCTGTTCAAACAAGTGGCTATAGTTTTTGTTGATCATGGCAATCATGATGGCATGGATCGAGATGAGGGTGAATAGAGCCCCTGCCTGTTTTATAGCTGCCAACCAATTGCTAATGTCCTTGATAAGGTCTGGGAAAGGTTTCTAGATTTCTCAATGAGCTCTTGTAATGGCAAGGAGAAAGCCTTGTGAACACACCAAAATCCCCACCCATGTCATTTCTCCTCCTGGCGAGTGACCTTTTTCAACTGCCTTTAGGACAGATTCTTTCTATTTGAAAATTCCCTCTGCCTGGGTGCTCTTGTCAATCCATTGACTCATGACACACCCATTTAATCTCTGGAAGAGATCTGGTTTCATTTGCTGTGCCTCTCTGGTGATGTCAGTGGGCCTGAATGGATATCCTGCTTTCTTCCTTGCCACCTCGATATATGGCCAGATTAGTGGGTTTCACCAATTAACATGTTTTGCATCTTCCTTTCCATGTATGGACTTTCAGCCTGATGGCTTGTTTGTCACTTTCACATCTTCTTTGAACCATCAGTGAGGGCGTGAAAGCTCTGCAAGTTTATCCAGCTCCCCAGACTCATTGAATGCCTCGAGATGCTTCTAACCTGGTTATGTTAGTTGATGTTATACATTCCTCAGACTTATCACTTATCCACTTTTTCTTGCTTTCCTCTACAGCCTTTTGGGCTCTCTTTGTGGTATGATGCTTCTGCTGTTGTTTCCGATCTTCCTCTCATCTCTGCTCCATCTTCCTCTCCCTTGCCAGCACCTCCTTCTGCTTACGTCGCTCACATTTTGCCCTGAGATCATCCCACTCACATGCCAACCAATCCTCTCTCTCCTCTTTTGTCTCCTTGTGGAAGAAGTTGGTCAGCTTCTGCTTCTTGACAGGCCTTTTGTAGCTGCTGCCCATCTCATCATGGTCACCAATGTTCATTCAATCATGATCATCATCATATCCATGAAACTCATTGCTCCTGCTGATCTCCTTACTCTCTCCAATCTTGCCCACATTGGCCTCCATCTTTTCTGGTTCACCGACAAAATCTGTAGTGTCGCCCACATTATTACATCCTTTGGTCACCATAGGACACGTTACAGGTACTCAGGCCACATTTTTGGCATTGTCATTTGCAATCTATAAATATTTTCAAGATGTGAATTGAAGGATTCTTCTGGTACTCACCCTTTCCAAGACAAAATTCACTAGATCGATAAATGTTCTCAACCGAGCAGCTTGTGGGTCAAACTCCTGACTTTTAGATATGCAATCTGACACAGCATCTTCCAGGGAAACCTTCGCAAGTGTTCCACAAGAGAAAAGGTCCACCTGCTTCAGAATCGGAAGCTGCTCAAGAGTAAAAGCACTTGAGTGTCACAAGAACCATTTTGTTATGGAATGGCACTAGCTTCTTATATAATCAGAACCTAAAGAGGGAGTAACACAAACCTGAAGAGGGGATAACATCTATCTAAAGAGAGAGTGGCATTAAAACCCCTTTTCAATATTCTC
>Ga0307516_10002165_pt1 | contig 26647 bp, 37 predicted proteins | sample 19_EM_MG_FD_203310 | JGI IMG/M metagenome (GOLD analysis project Ga0307516, IMG submission 203310) | Populus trichocarpa ectomycorrhiza microbial communities from riparian zone in the Pacific Northwest, United States - 19_EM | ecosystem: Host-associated > Plants > Roots > Unclassified | place...
TCAATCCAAACATCATCACTCAGGCCAAGCAAAACACTGCAACGCGTCTGGGGGTCCCTTTCATGCACGTACTCTCCACCCGGGACGGTAGTCAGGATTCGTCGATGCTCGTCCAGTTTGCGCTACAGGCTACTTTATGCACTATTATCGACCGCACACTCGCCAGCTTCTGCGTTGGATTCCCGGCTAAGTACGACGCTCTGCTGAACCAGCTCTATCTTCGTGTCTGCTCTTCTGGTAAGTTTTTTTCCTGCATGTTCATAGGCGCTCGTGTATTATGAAACTCATCGGACTGTATAGAACCACAAGCCACGTCGTCTCGCTGGCGTGCCTTGAGCCACAGATACATCAATACGTTATTCCCAACCCTAGAAGAACAAGCCCTAGACGATCTCGTGGACGACGCCTTACGGTGGACGATGGATATTTTAATCCTTTCCGGCACGCCTATACCCAAAGATAACCTCCGGAATCGATTCGAATCCCAGCTCCGGCGCGTCGCCCAGTCTGCGTTACGAATAGCCGCGGTTACGAAAGAGCAGGTCCTGAGCACCAATTTCGAGGTGATCAGCGTAGAGGTCGGGAGGGAGTTTGAGAGAAAACTGATGGTAAATCTATTTGATGAATATTACCCTGGAGGCGCGAAGGATAGTAACGGGGAGAGGGTGCTGTGTGCCACCGAGGTTGGATTGAGGTGTTTTTCCGGCGCCGGGGTTGGCGAACGGACGTTGATCCAGCCCATCGTTATCTTGGAATCTGTTGTCCGGGTTATCTGATATGTCTCATAGACTGTACACTGTACCATTACACTGACACCTGTAGGAACACGAGGAGATAATCTATGGTCCGACACGTTCGTGGGCGTTTTCTGGGAATCACCCCTGCTCAGCGCTACTTCCGATCGAATTGCTGTGAGAACGGCCAGCAGTGTCCACATGGACTCGTCTGTGCTGTGAGAACCCAGGTGCTGAAATGCGTACAGAAGGTGCCATGGGAGACCAAACCGCGACCTGCGCTTTACACTGATCAATCAGGTCTTCCACACGAAGGAATCGATATTCTCTCGCTATATGCTGCTCATTCGCAGAACTCAGGGTCCACGGGCGGCGGTCCATCCCGTACATCATCAGCTTCGACCCACGGGTGGCTGAGAAACCCAACACACACGCTGCGGGCTTGATCCCCGCCTCTTCATTTCCAGGCTGGTGCTCGAATATACAGTGGTGGGTGTGGGATGACCAACCAAATGGCACTCGTTGAATTGGTACCGTGGCTCTTTGGGTGCCTGAACGTCGTCATCTTCCATTCCCAGCACCGGACATTCTGGTCCTCAGATAACTGACAGCTCCAATCATTTCGCCTGTCATTACAAAAACAACCTCTCATCTTCCACCCCTCTTCATCTTTCCTCTTCATCTTTCCTTCTCTCCTTCGCCTTCCATCCCACGAGACAGAAAAAGATGCGAGTCAAACTCGAGGACCTCTCCCCAGCGAAACGCACGGCCATACAAGACTTCAAGACGGATATCACCAGCGTGTTCAACGACATCTACGGAGACAATTGGGACCAGGAACGGTGGGATAAAGCAGTCGGTGAGCCATTATTTACCCTCCCTTCCTCTCTTTCGATGGTCAACGACCACCGAGTCTTTTTCGAACGTGTGTATCCGAATCGTGCTTCTGCCTCGGAGTTCTCCCGATTGACGTCCGTGCGCTTCCCCCCTCCGCCTCTCGATCTCACGGCGAAGCTTATATCGTCCTGCGGTTGTGCTGATGCCTGCGATCCGGACGTTTATGCAGACCGATATACGAGGATGCACGACACGACCCTCCTTATGAACGCTATCAATAGCAAACAGGAATCTCCCGATGAATTCTGGGAGGACCTGAGGAATGAATTCATGAAAGGCCCTCCTATCTTCGTCAGGTGAGCCACTCTAACCACACACACGCACTCCATTCTCACCACCACCGCCGCCACTTCCTCCGTACTATCTCCCTTTCGCTTCCCCCGTGTCTCCGCCGGCTGTGCCCGTCGCACATCATTTCTCGGATCGCGCGATCAACGCGGTCTGGCTCTACCCCTTCTAGACCGGGGTGGAAGAGTCCTTTGCTGGGCCAAAGGATAAGCTTGAACTGGTTTGATGACCTCATGAACGGCGAGTCCGGATTCGAGTGGGTGAAAGGTCAAGACGAATGGGAAGACGGCTGGAGAGACAAAAAATTGGCCGTCCTGGAGTTTTGGACTTCGTGAGTCCCCCTCAACCACCCCGATCAAACGCTTGTCTGATGCTATTTAGGTGGTGTGGGGTAAGAGCTTCTGATCCCCCTCCCCAGCAAAAATTGACCCGAAAGAGCGAATGGTTAACCGTCGTTTTGCATTCTCTAGCCCTGCCTGCGGGCATTCTCGCAGTTCTCTCAACTCGCAGAGACCTACGACGCATCGGTCCTAATGGCCGGCATCAACTCTGAAGAAATATTCTCAGAAGACGAAATCAACATCGACTCCGTCTTTTCTTTCGTTCAGACGAGGAGCGACATGAATTTTCCCATCGTCGTGGATTCTGAACGGACGGCTGTACGAGGTGAGGGACTCGCGTATAGGCTCTTCTGTGGTTCTCTTCTGATTTCCCTCAAGAACTGTTTGATAAAGCAGGCAGAAGGGCGGTGCCTACCGGTGAGTCTGGATCCACCCCCCTTCCACCCTTTCCCGATCCTTTCGGCGATTCCCACATGGTCGCCTCTTGCGTTCCTCCGTTACTGGCGCCCAACTTTGATAAGCCCGTTCGGTCCCCTAATTGATACACCGAATGAGCTCTTTATGCCCTCACCCGACCGAGCCTTTCGCGTCGGGTTTGATTCGTTTCGCGTTTCCGTCTATCTTTTTCCCCCTGCCTTGCGACCGTTGGACTGACCCCAACTCTCTCTCGAATCCCAAGTTATCATCATCTCGATTAGGGATGCGATCGTCCATTTCGTCGGGGACCCAGCGGACGTAGACGGGGTTGTGGATAGGTTGTTGGACGATTACTAAGTTGTGTTTGTGCCTACCCCCGTCGCTCTCCTTCCTTTAGGTTCCTTTCGGAAAACAAACCTGGGCCGGTAAATGACCGGTTGCTTCGTCGAGTTTTGTTGGCTCAGGCTTTCCACCCCAGCCCTGGCATTAGCCTCCCAAAGTCACCCCTGCCACCCGCCCTCTCTTGCTCTCGCGTGCATTGTCATCGACAACATAATCAGCAGGCACGAAATCCCATTGGTTCCATCCTAGCACCCTTCCCTCTCCATGTGCCAACTCCCCAACCCAACCCCCTCCAATTCTGCTCGGACTTTTTCTTTTCGTATCATTCCGTTCCATCTGCCTCGCCGTTCCACCCTATCCCAAACCCTATCTTATCTATCCCCCGATCATCTCCACCCATGCTTCCGCAGTCGCCTCCATCCCCCCTCGAGTCTTGTTTTCGGGTCCCTTCCGTCCATTGCTTATCATCTATTACGCGTATGCGACACCCATACATGACGTGTGTATTTTAACGTTTCACTCACCCCCCCTCTTGGTTCCTTTCGAATTGGATTGCCAATGTTGCGACTTTTTTGCCCTTTGGTTCCTTTCCGAGTTTGAACTGGGTGCCGGGTGTGTTTACGGGACCTTCCGTGGTTCGTTCCGACCTTGCCACCACGGGCACGCTCCGCCATTTCCTCGTTCACGATTCCGTAACACTGATACGGCTTCTTGGTACGTTACGAGAGTTGCTGCGTGCACGTTGACCGGGTGGTGGCATTCAGGACCGCCTGACTTATCATCTCCCGCGCGAACCTTACTACACAGCACCGACGCACCCCATGATATGGGGAGAGCCTGATCACCGGGTACGCGAGATTGTGTACTTACGACACACTCTTCGAGCCTGGTCTGATTGGCGAGGGAGCGGGGCGGGAGATCTAAGCTATACGGGGTACAGGTACGGCGGCACTCATGCGAACCGAAGGAAGAGCCGGTCCCTGGCATCGATAGAAGCACCCCCCCGACCACGACCGTGTGCGCGCCGCCGGCACGGGTGTACACGTGATCGACCCTGGGGCAGTGAGTTCGTATGGTCTGTTTTTTCTCCCCCCGTCGGGATTCTTCTGGGTCAGGAAGAATCTGTTGGCGTGTAATCAATAGTGCGGCCTTCGTTGCCAATGTCTTCACCAATTCGTCCGTGTGGGTGGAATTCGGATACTCATAGTGTTTTTCCCACCCGACTCACGTCATTACACACAACCACGGATACTGAACTCTCTCTCTCAAGAAAATAAGACCGACGCCAACTGCACCTGGGGGGAAGGAGAGGTGCGGCCACGGTCTACTTGAGATCTACGAACTTGTCCGCAGCCTGTGGCAGACGTAAGTTTCGCGCAGGAAAATAAGTTGGGTTATTACCAACCTCAACGAGCATCTTCGAAGTTCCAAGTTCCCTTGCCGAGTGCCCCGCGTCAGGTACGATGTGGAGCTCAAGCTCCGGCCAGACTTTCTTCAGCTCCCAAGCCGTCTTAGCCTGCAATAACGCCACCCGCCTCAGGATGAGGAACGGAAGGTGGGGGGGAGGACCGGGGACCCACCGGACACACGACGTCATATCTGCCCTGAACAACAATACAAGGGATGTGCCGGCTGTTATGATGGGGTCAAGAAAACGGTCAAAATATGACGGCATCAGCATCAGACAATCGAGTCGTACATCTTGTCAATCTCCTCTTTCTCTAAAAGCTGTCCATCGCGCATGAACCCCTGATTTCAAACGATTCAGCCTGGGCGGCGCCGACGGGCCATCCGGAAACGTACGCTATTGATGAAATAGTGGTTCTCTATCCTGGCGAACGCACTGAGGACAGTTATCAGTTCCCTGGGATCTATGGGGCTCTGTGACAGACGAACTTTGCCCAATCGTCTTTTTCAGCTTTCTCCAGGTAAGCCGGGTCGACAAACAACCTCGAAGTGGCCATCCTATGAACTCAAAGGATCAGTGAATAATTTAACTGTCCCATATGGTCAGGTACCCACTCCCACTGCGACCACGCCCTTGCAGCGTTCTTCCTTACCTCATCGTCCGCGCAATTGAGTTGTGCGTGATATGCGAGAATCAAATCGCCTCTCTCAGCCTCAGGGATCGGTGCGAGGTAATCGTCCCTGTCCCATATTCAGTACCGGACCCACCAGACGAAGCTGGTGAGATTCCTCACCATGCGTCAGGGAAGATGAAGGATGTCCCTTCTTGGTAGAAGAACCGAAGCTCGCTAACGGGAAAGCAGGTCAGGTCTAGTGAATCTCTTGCGGGCAGTTACGTACCTCTTCCGAAGCGCGAAGATCCCACTTTCAACGCTGTGAGATTTCCAGCCTTGCGGTGGGGGATGTAGCTCTTACCGTAACACCAGTGACTTCACGCGGTCAGGGTGAGACTGCGGAGAGCTCGATTACGCGCATATACCCGGGTAAACGCGAATCCATACCTGGGCGTAAGCCAAGGAGAGTGTGGAACCCTTGAAACAACGTCAGCTCAAAGAACCAGATGATCCATCCCTGAATTCCAGCATACCCAGGAGCCACCAAACACGTGCCACTTTTCAATTCCGAGGTGTTCTCGGATCCTTTCAATGTCCCTGGGATGGGTGATTTAACATGTCGCACTCGGTCCCAAATGTAAGATCGCACTTGACCAAGTCCCAAGTGGTGTTTTCCTCGACAGATGCACTCCTGGGAGAGGGAAGGCGGTGTTATAATACTGAGGTGTGCACTGGGTGGCGACGTACGGAGTCGATTTTCCGGATCCACGCTGATCGAAGAGCACGATTCTGTACTTCTGTGGGTTGAAGAAGCTCCTGTCTTTCGGGCTAGTTCCGCCTCCAGGTCCACCTGAAACGCGAGGTATTCCGATGGTGAATTGTTTGCGAGAGAATATGCGACGGGGACGACTGACCGTGCAGGAAGGCGACTGTGCGCCGAATCGTGGTGAGATCAGGCTCCCGGTGACCGGGCGGATCCTCTCACCTGGAGCGCCGTCCTTGTTCCCGCTCTGTTCATAACTAACGAACGCAGGGGGTTCGGTGTGAGATCATCGTGTGTTCAGGAATCCCCTCCAGCCAGGTCAAGTGGCAGCCGAACGTCACCCAGAGGACGCAGAGAATCCAGACCACTCACTAAAGGTTATGCAATGGAGACACCCTAATCATCCCAGCATCGTAAGGCTCGATGGGGGGATACATGCTCTGAAGATTCGAGGATTTGACGGTTGTGCTGGCGGCCGACGCGATCGTGGACGAGGTAGAGTCTGGATGGAAGGGGGAGAGGAATGGATGATGGGAAGGACGGGATGAGATCGATTTGTACCATGGATCGAGCCTGAGCGTGATTTCGGAGTGAGAAGCCGAGGAAACATGTCGGCTGATCTCTTCAGTGCACGGCCAAATGGCAGAATACCGCCCAACCCCCCTTCCTTCCTTCAGATTCTCCCCGGTTGCTCCTGGACGCGTGGAAGTTTTCCGTACTCAGACCGTTCAGAAGAGAAGAGTTTGGATGGACCGATACATAGAAATTGTGAGCATAATCCTTGTGCATACAGATCTTATAATAGGTGAGAACAAGGAAAGAAGACGGGGGGTTAATTGCACCCCCCACTGATGACCAGGTCACAGGTCCTGGAAAGAGCGCCCGAGGCCGGGTTCACTGGGACGAAGTTCATACTCCTGTCCACTCGTGTACTCCTGCCGGACCCCGGGAACAGTATCTTTGGGGGGTAGCCCCCTTCGACCACTCTCGCTCGACCATGGAGAATACCGTTCGGGGACCGCGCAAAGAACTAGAACGGGAGACACTACACCTCCAGATCCTTAGCTCCCCTCGCTGACCACGGGCCCTCCTTGCTGGTGCGCAGGCACATGGAACAAGAGCTAGTAACCTGGGCCAAACACGATAGGTGGCGCCAAAAATAATCATGTCAACGATCTAACCCTGCACTTTAAGGATTCCCGACTTCTGGTTCGGGAGCGTGAGGGTGACCCCGACTGATCTCATTCTACTTTCGTGTTGCCCTGTCGTTCCGTGGTTCCTCCTGCGTGGCGTTGTGCGGAGCTGGGGTCATTTTTGTTGAATGGGCGCACCTGAACTTTACGTTTTACTTGGTCGATGCCTAGTACTTACGGGTAACTCACCTGACGAGTGCTAACAAGAAGCGGCGGCCCCATCGATCAAACCAAGCGACCGTATAAGTACATGCCAACGTGAGTTGACCTCGATTGCGAGCCTCGGACCGGTAACCTGTGTCAGCCGCGCCGCCAGGGGTCAGCGCGAGCGGATGTCGACTCTGCAGGACGACCGCCACCGGGGCGATTCGATCAGTAGGCTGTTGGGGGGGGGGGGGGGGGCAAAGGCGGCATGCCATGCGCTGGTGTCAATCTCCCCGCACGGGTTCACCCTTTACCCACCAAGAAGTAAACAAGGGCCTCGTGTCTGGTCGCCACCCACGTTGGCGCCCTAAATTATCACACGCAACAAAACGTCTATGCACTCCCAAAGGTGGCGTTTACGAGCAGGTTAGGGGCTTGCCTTACCATTACGACCTCCCTACGGAACACCCTTTGACTCGAAGTGGCCTTCGGACCTTTCCCTCCGCACAACCACCATGGCACGTTCGACGGTCAACTTGCTCTCGATAATCAGGGGTGGGCTCCCGCGTAAACAAAACGCCGCACCACAATAAAGACTCCGAAATTCCCGGCCATATGTGCATCACCGTTGCGGGCTCAGTGTACTCTAATATTACCCCCCGTTGCGTCGCGTTGCCTGATCGTCCATGCTCATGAAGGCACAAGCACATGGTGGGCGAGGTTACTTGGGTGAACGGCGGCCGCGGAAGCGATCGGCCTGGGACTCGCTTGCCCGCCCTCCTGCGCCTACACGGCCCCGTCTCCCTCAACGGCCCAGTCCAACCCGTGCTTGTTTCCCGACTCTCGTGCTGGGAGGGTCGATCTATGGTCTAGGTATGCCCCCACGGAGCGGACTATGCGTCGCACCCCCTCTATTGCTCCCTTATGTTCTCCCACTGGGCTTGCAGGCTCGAGGTCCCCGTTCCAATTCTCGAAGGTTTTCCGCCCCTACCCCTCAGGAGCCCGCATCAATGACCGACCCGTTTCTGTTGCTGGATCGCCTGGCGCCACCCTTGCGAGCGCGGTTCGAATCGACAACCATCAATTGCCGAGGTGATCCTGATCACCATTGGGCACACGCTTCCTCTCGGCTCACACCTCCCCCATCCCCGTCGCCATCGACGCCATGCGGTCTACGGTAGAAGGCACTTATCGACCGTCGCCCCCACAACCAGGGTCGCGAATCCTTGCGCCTGCCTCCTGATATCGACGGCATCTCTTCTCCATAACCGGCTCACCCCGCGTAGTCCCGCCTCCCCGTACGGCCTATTCTGGACCCTACAAAGGTCTCTCGTTCGCGAGGTACGATTATCCAGGTCCCTCCCGCTTCCACACCATGATCGCTTCAGGTTTCATCGTCGCTCTTTTCTTCTCTTCCCTCGTTTCCGCCAACCTTTTGCGCCGAGATCCCCTCGATAGGTAGGACGTGGTTCCATCTGCCATTTCCTGTACCGTATTCAACTTCACTCGTTTCTAGGTGTGGTACTGTTATCTCCTCGGAGGAGATTGCCAAGGCGGAGGACCGCTTTGCGAACCTCAAAGCCTTGAGCACGCTTTCCACCTCCAGGAATGTCACAATCCCTGTTGTGTGTAAGAGGCCATTCCCCCCTTCGAGAAAATATAGAGCTCATGCTCTGAACCCACATAGTCCACGTCATCACCAAGAACGATACCTTGGAGGGCGGAAACGTCCCCGATTCGCAGATTGCTGCCCAGATGAACGTCTTGAACACTGATTACGCAAAAGCCGGTCTCAGTTTCAACCTTATCAACACCACCAGAACAAGGAATGAATCTTGGTTCGACGATCTTGGTCCCTACTCGTGGGTGCGGTTTCACCTTTGGTGACGTTAACTAATCCGTCATCGTCCAGACATCTGGAGTTTTTCGTCAAGAGCGCTCTGCGCGTAGGAGGCCCCGAAACCTTGAACATCTACACTGTCGGGTGAGGGCAGCCCTCTTCGCATTTTTCAACACCCGTCATTAACGCTCAATATCAGCTTCACCGATACTACACTTCTTGGATTCTCCACCTTCCCAGATGCCTATGCTGGTCTCCCTTACAGGGATGGAGTTGCCCTTTTGTACTCTTCCCTCCCGGGTGGTACTAGGACCGCCTTCAACCTTGGACGGACCGCGACTCACGAAATTGGGTAAGTTACGTCGCGCAGCGCACAGGGAAGCTGAGCTAACGCCTAGCCAGTCACTGGGTCGGACTTTATCACACCTTCCAAGGCGGATGTAACGCCCCTGGTGACCACGTTGACGATACCCCCCCAGAGGCGATGGCCTCTTCCGGTTGCCCTGTCGGCCGTGACTCCTGCCCTGGCGATTCCCTCCCTGACCCGTAAGTGACCGACATTAGTACGCTGCTTTGGTTATCTGACTTGAGACCTTTAACCAGCGTCCACAACTTCATGGATTACAGTGATGATTCGTAAGTCTGCTCCACCATCGATCGATGATTTGGTTGCTCATCCGCGTTTCTCTTTAGCTGTATGACTGAGTTCACTCCTGGGCAAATCACTCGTCTCCTCGACCAAATTGCCACGTACCGCAAGCTGTAAATTCAAGTTGTTATCGTTAAATAAATGTATACCCGCTGTAATAAGGTGTAGGGCCACGGAAATATAATAATAATTCAAGCGAGTGGTAAAACAATTTCGGTTCCACCCTTGGCAGATCTCGTCCACAACTACTTCATTGCAGTTGAGTACCAAATGCCCCTCGAGTACTGAATGGCACCCTCACCTTTGACTTCATTTCCCCACCAACTGACGACCGTGATAAACCGGCAGAAGCACAGCAGGGACTTGGGATATCAAATACATCGAGCCTTCGCGGGTACCTTGGCCCTACCGAAAAGACAGCGCTGACACTACTCCAGGATCCCTGATAACCAACCCCAGGTCCGATGGAGAGAGATCGGAAAGATTATTGGTTTCCGCTCGATCGCAGATCTTAAATTGTGAACCTGGGGGCGGGGGGAGTCGCCGGGGGCGCAGAGCGAACACGCAAGGAACACGAGGCCAACGTATAACCCTCCAATACCCCTTCCCCCTGCCAAAGCATATGATCACCGGGTCACACGTGCGAGGCGAAGCCACTTGAGTGTACGCATACTACTGTGGGGGAGGGCCACAGGAAAACAACCAAAAATCCCGCCGCGCGTTATTTAGTGAAAAGCGCCGTCACGTGTCTGTCAGGAACGCATTGCCGTCCACCCAGACGAAGCCTGAGCCGGCGTTCTCAAAGCACTATCAAGAAGGTGCGTCAACGGAGGCTGTTCTCCAATCTACCCGAGGGACCTTACAAAGGAGGTAAGTTGACCGCCCGTCAGCGCTTCGGCTTCCACCTCGGCCACTACCTAGAAATCACCCTTGACCAGCAGGAAACCCGAGAAGACGATGGCGGAGAAATCATCCACCAAGAAGCCTGGGAAGGCTACCTCTAATGGTGCAGCTAATAAATCCAAGAAACCTAAGAAGAATAACCGGAGGGCGATCAAGAAGCCAGCCGCCGCCATGATGACTACAAAGACCATCACGACCGAGAAATTCACCACAATTCAGAAGACCACAACTAGGAAAACTATTACAATCCAGAGCATAGCCGTCCCCAAGGCTCCCTCGAAGAAGAAGAGGATCGCTGCGAAGCCAAAGAAGGCTTCGAGCAAGAAAGCCCAGGCTAAAGAGGTGAGGATTACCATACCTTTGGTGTCACCGCTGATTATAATATCTTCCTACAGCCTGCTGCTGTTAAAGCCATCAAGGCTGCCACCAAAAGGCGAAGGGGAAGGGGAAGGCGGAGCCCGCCTTGAAGCCAAAGCCTGTGACGACACGAGCGGCCTCACTGATAACCTCTTCTGTCCGCCTTCGGTGTTATGTCCCGCTAGTTTAGACTTTATTCGTGGGCTGCAATTGCACAGCATCGCACTGTGTCTTATCCGTAGCCTTGGAGTTGAACGCGGCTGGTCGCGTTTTTTTGAAGCCGCCCGGGGATAAGCTTGACCCAGTGGAGACATCACCCAATTGACCCTGTCGCCGTACCTCCCTACACTCTGCCAACTCTCCCGAGCCATCACCGGCACCATTCACGATGTCTCGCATCCCCGATGGTACCCACTGGAGCGTTTGTTTCCCGACGGTCATCGAGGCTTGTATCAAGACTTGTCCCCGCGGTTGTGGAGAGATGTGTAACTAGGTGTAGTCCAGGATGCCCTGGTCCCTGGGCCAGTTTCCACGCACACCGCACGAGTTTGGGCCATTGCGCGACGTCTCGCGCAGATTCAATGATCGAAGTCGATCATGATCCGCTAAGCGCCGGGGCCATTGTTTGGTTGTGTTGTGGTCCCACACTCCTCGGTGCCAAAACGGGTGAATGCTAACTCCTCCCACATTGTCCACCTCAACCGGTCCGTTCCCCCTCTCTTCGTTCATTGTTCTCCAGCTCTGGTTTGCGGGTCCCTCCGTCGACGACTGTAGTTCCCTGTCTGTGTGTTTGTGTGCCCTCGCGAGTCCTTGTCGGCCCGTAGGTCCAGAAGTTGTCGACACCCGTTTCGTGGGTGCACAACCTCCGCTGCTGCTTTGGAAACCATCTCCTCGAGGCTTCTGTCAACTATGTGAAGGTTGGTATATAACCTGGGTGGCCCAAGTGTAATTTCCCCACCACCAGCATCATCCGCACTCTCCTTTCCGTTCTACGACCTCATCTCTCCTCATCCGTCTTTCAAGACAATAACCACCCACAACTCCACTACATAACAATGGCCTACACCACCGCCTCCGCTTCTGCCTCTTACAACTTCCTCCCCGCCTCCCCATCCTCTCCGAACGCCTTCGCCTTCTTCTCCATGACCACACAGTCACCTCGCGAGAACGGCTATACCTCCCCTTACTACGAGCTCGTCCGCGGCAACAGCCGTCAGAGCGAGTCTTCTACCAAATCAAAAAAGTCCCTCTTCGGCAAGATTTTGGGCGCCCTTTAAACAACCACCACAACCAGGCGGTTCTCCGCAGGAGACAGCCGAACACCACCACCACCACACTTTGTCTGCCATCGCTGCCACCATACCCTCTATATCCACGCTTTGGCGTGACTCGCTGTAAGCCTCGAAACCGAGCACGCAATTAACCTCAGGGGACGGGTTGGCCGAATTCAGGTCGGCAACGATCTGCTCCCACACACGGAAAACATCACTCTACATCTCTGTACCCGCACATACGCCACTGCATACCATTCAGCACGGACACCAGTAAATTACTTCATAGAAAACCTGTATTCCAAATGTATAACTTGCATCGTGTTACCACCCCAAACTCTCGTGACGTGACGATGAGTGTGACCTGACTCGGTTCGAGTGAGGGACAGTCAAAGCGAAAGGTCGAATAACCTTTTGAACCCAAACCCGATGACCTCTCCGCACATACGGCGCTCACTATGGAGAAAGATGCGGAAGGTTTCTACGCCCCAGCCCCGGATTCCAAGCCCGAGGCCCCATCTAAGCAGGAAAACAGTGCGTACCTCAACCCTTTTGGTGGCCGCCCACAAGTTCCGGCTCGGAAAAGTACTGACTAAACGCGAATTCGCGATTTAGAGACGGACCTCGTCAAATCCACGTTCGATGTCACCGTACGTCGCGTCGAGCTTCTTCGTTCGCGAAGTATCTCATGATGGAGAACGGATGGGTGCATCCTTTGGCTTTCTTCTAGGTTACGGTTGGAGACCAACAGCTGGATCCAAATTCACCATTGTACAGTGTCAAGACGTTTGAGGAACTTGGATTGTGCGTCTCTCTCAGCAGCCCTACTCACGCGGGAGCAAGCTGACGGTTGACCGTGATCTCGATTCGCGACCACAGAAATGAAGACTTGCTAAAGGGGATCTACAACATGGGTTTCTCGAAGCCGTCAAAAATCCAAGAACGCGCTCTGCCTCTGTTACTCAAGGATCCGTGCGTGTACCGGAATTCACGACAGCCCTCACCAGTCTAAACGTTCCCTAGCCCCCAACACATGATCGGTCAATCACAGTCCGGTACTGGGAAAACCGCCGCATTTGTGTTGACAATGCTCAGCCGAATCGACTATAACAAGAACGAACCTCAGGTAGCGGGGAAGCGAACTCGACTCAATCCGTTATCGGCTGACGAGGCACCCCCTTAGGCAATTTGCTTGGCCCCTTCACGAGAGTTGGCTCGCCAGATCATGTCTGTCGTCACCACCATGGGCAAGTTCACCAAAGTTATCGCAGAGTTTGCCATCCCCGAGCAACTACCAAAAGATGCCACTTGGGTTTCCGCGCACATCATTGTTGGAACGCCGGGTACAGCCGTCAGCTTGATCGCGAGAGGCATAATCAAGACGTCGGCCGTGAAGATATTCGTCCTTGACGAGGCCGATACCATGGTGGACAAGTTGGCCCTAGGCCCACAAGTTCTCAAAGTAAAAAGGTAAAATCGCACCTGGTCGTTCTCCCGAAGACAGGCTTACTTCTGGTCCCAATAGATCTTTACCAACCAACTGCCAGATGGTGTTGTTCTCGGCCACCTTTAGTGACCAGGTCAAGGCGCACGTCAACAACCTTGCCCCAGGTGCAAATAAGATCGAGTTGAAGAGGAACGAGATTTCCGTGGACACCATCACCCAGTTCTACCTCGACTGTAAGAATGAGGACGTCAAGTACGATGCCCTAGTTGGCCTGTACCACCTCTTGACGATCGGACAGAGTATAATCTTCTGCAAGGTAACCCGCCCATGAGAATTGCATTCTGGGCGCCAGAAGCTAACCGCGTTACCCTAGGCGAAGAAGACCGCCGACAGGATCGCGGAACGGATGACTAGCGAAGGCCACAAGGTCGCCTCACTTCACGGTTCGAAAGAAGCGACAGATCGTGACGCCGTCATAGACCGTTTCCGTGACGGCCAGGACAAGGTCTTGATCACCACGAACGTTATTGCCCGTGGTATCGATATCCCGCAAGTAAACATGGTGGTAAACTACGACTTGCCGATGATGAGCGAGAGGCAACAAGAACCCGGGGTTAACGATCGGATGGGTCTCATTCCGGATGTTGAAACTTACATCCACAGGATAGGTTCGGAACCTCCCCAATACGCTTCCTCGCATAGAAAGCTGATTTGCACCACGCCAGGGCGTACGGGCCGGTTTGGCAGGAAGGGTATCTCTGTGAACTTCGTGCACAATCAGAAGTCGTTCCGGGACATGATTACATCCAGCAAGCCACCGGCAAGGCAATCACGAAGGTGGAGACCGGCGATTATGACATGATGGACGAGGTCTGTCTTGTCATCGCTTTCGGGGTGTTAGCCACACGGCTGATGTTTATTTGGACACTAAATCTCATTACAGCAACTAAGAGCGATCCTGAAGAAGAAATAGGTAGAATTCAGGCCGGAACTGGAGGAGCACCTCGAAAATGTACGCGTAGAAGTTTTAATACATCCACGATCCACGACAACGCCGTGCTCGTCCATTACTTATCTTCCCGCAACAGCTTCGGCCACGTGTAATCCGGATGTTCGATGTAATTCAACATGTCCCCACTTTATCGTACGACCCAATCGCGCTGTGAATAGTTTTATAGAACGTGTGATTTGAGATAACAGAAACCAAACCAAGAAGGGGATGATTGTATGCCAGTCTTTGAATACCAGAAGTTGGCGGGGATCAAGTGCATAACCGTATATGGTGTACATGGGTGAGTGGGGTAGGAAAAGGTTGGGCTGGTGGATGAGAAAATCATGGGGTATCACCATCGTCAGGGATTGGGATCCCCTTCCTTCGCCTAGGAATGAGTTAGTGAGTACGGATGTACTATGCGTGAAAGGGGTAGGTGAATCGTGTCAACGTACAACTCTTGGACTGAAACGGTGTGGGGTAAGGTTCGTTAGCGTGGGCGTTCGGACGGGCCGGGTGGCATGGAGGCAAGGACGCCGTCAGTGGTCATGCACAAAACTCACCTCGGATCACGAAGTTGGCAAGGATAGCGAGGAATAGCAAAGCGCTGATAAGTACGAGCCCGAAAATTTGGTCTGCGTGAAGGTGAGATAAGGGGTCGTCGTCGGGTGAGAGGGTTTGGCGAGCAGGAGGGCTTACCAAAGTGACCCGGGTCTCGCCTTCGGATCATGCTGATGCGGCGCTGGTACACAATCCAGCCGTAAGCCTAGACAAATCCCATCAGTTCAACGCGGCGCGAGCGGTGTGCCAGGAGACCTACGACGATCCCTACGCTGACGACGGCGTAGAAGTATGCAAAGTTCTTCGCGACATCGTCCTTTGAAGCGTTGAAAAGGGCGAGGGCCAACGCGCCAATCAAGACCCCAATGTTGAGATAAGCGACCCATGCTGGAAATAAAACAGGTTAGTGAACTGATCCGCCAACCCCTTCACAAAGACACCTCTTCACTTCCCCAGGTCTTAAACATACGTACTTCGTTCGTTGGCAAACCACACTTTGGCTTCGACCTTGATCGGTGTTGCGATTTTCTTCGGGACCCTGACCTGGGGCGGCAACGAGTTGATGGCGTGGTAATCCCTGACGGCGGGCATGTTCCCTTCATCGTCCTCTTCCGCGTCCGGGATTCCATCCGCCCGTGTATACCTCGGCCTGGTCCTGAGGTTCTTCGGGAGAGAGGCGAGGGCGGTCGGAGAGAATGGGCTCAAGATGTCGGTCATGGCGACCCATGAGCGACGAACGAGTCCACCGTTTGAGTCGGTTCTTTGATGACCATTCACGTTCGTGTCCGGACGCAAGAGAGGGATACCTTCGTTGCTCGGACTCGGGCTGCTCGGATCGGACATCGTGCTCGAAGGCAAGGTGGATGAAATGCTGGAAGAAGACGGGACCTTTCGATCGCACGTTCGTCGTAAAGGTTCGGCCTCACTCGGGTTTTGAAGCCCGACTACATTTCGTTACATTCGTCGTTTGTAGTCAGACTACAAACACGGTAAACGGATTCGGACCCTATTGTACCGACAACGTTTACCCGTCATGATTCTGGAAAGCGGGAGTGACGTCTCGAATATTCCTCGGACCATCGGATCCCCGATACTTAAGAGCGACCCGCCATCCGCACACTCACTCGCGTTTAACCCACTTACTCCCTGACCCGTTCATTGTCCTTACACGATGGGACAGGACTACTACAAGTTATTGGGCATCGACAAGAATGCCTCCGAAGAGGATATCAAGAAGGCTTACAAGAAGATGGTGAGCAGACGACCTCATCACGGAACCTGTTTCACCGACGCTGGCGACTGACCCACCTCCCTCAGGCCTTGAAATGGCATCCAGACCGTAATTCCGGCTCAGAGGCTGCTTCGAAGAAGTTCAAGGAGGTAAGCCACCGACCACGTGTGATGTCATCACGTTAGCTCCGACACTGATCCCACCCCCATAGATCTCCGAGGCATTCGAGGTCTTAAGTGACAAGCAGAAGAGGACTGTCTATGATCAACTTGGTGAAGAAGGTCTCAAGGGAGGGGGAGGAGGCCCTCCTCCAGGTGCCTCCGAGTTCTCTGGGTTTCCTGGCGGAAGCTTTGGAGGTTTCCCTGGTGGTGGTGGCCCATTCCCGGGAGGGACGTACACCTTCAACACATCCAGCCCCGGGGGTGGATTTGGTGGAGGCGGATTCAACCCGACGGATCCAAACAAGATTTTCGAGTGAGCACTTCAGTGGCTTTGGTCGTGTGATCGAATGATCTAACCCCACCCCAGGCAGATATTCGGCAACTTTGGCGGATTTGGGGGAATGGGTGGTATGGGCGGTACAAGAGGGAGAGGGGCATCGATGTTTGATGATGACGATGATTTGGGACCGCCCATCAGCTCAGGTGGCATGCCGGGAGGGATGCCACACAGCAGGCCAGGTCCCAGCCGACGCTCGCCACGAACGTCGACTCAGCATACACAACCAAGCGAAATATCAAAACCCCTCCCAATTTCACTTGAAGATCTCTATCAAGGCGTGGCGGCCAAACGTATGAAGGTTTCGCGGAAGTTGCTGAACGGCGCGATGGAAGAGAAGGTAAGTTCACCGCGCTTCCAAAACGTTTCACGAAGGAGATTTGTTGATATGTCCGGTTGGCAGGTTCTGGAAATTAGCGTACTCCCAGGTTGGAAATCCGGAACGAAAATCCGCTTCCCCCGAGCAGGGAACGAGCAACCTATGGGGGAACCACAGGATCTCGTCTTCGTCGTCGAGGAAAAGCCACACCCGAGGTTTACCCGAGACGGGAATGACCTCATCGTTACCCAGAAGTTGCCGCTCGTCGAGGCGCTGACAGGAGAAGGAGGTAGGAAGACGATTGAACACCTGGATGGCCGAAAGCTACAGGTGTCAGTCCCGCTGGGGGTGGTCAAACCGGGACAGCGTACAACTGTGACCGGTGAAGGCATGCCGGTGCGGAAGGAGGGTCAGATGCACCACAAGGGGGATTTGATCGTGAAGTGGGAGATTGTGTTCCCCGACCGCCTGACGCATTCGCAGAAGGATGGGATCAAGAGAGCGCTGGGTTGAGGGGGATCCGGTTTGGGACACGAATCCTATCGTCGATGATTAGATGTAGATAATCTTTTATTTTTCATTGTGCGCGCAATGTATCAACAGAATAATCTTCACTCAGTGTCAATCCACGGCCACGACAAAGCGAGCGTCGACAATCTTCTTCCTTCGGATTGGGGGGGCCACACCGAACACTCGTGGGAGATCGTGGATGTGATCGGGAACTGTTGGAATGAAACCAGCGTTGTTCTTTCCCGCTGCTCCCATTCATGGACGCCCCCGAAATGAAAAGAACGTCGTCATCTTTCCCTCTGAAGGGGCTCTATTAGCCCTCCCCAGAAAACCGGTACACAGGCGTCCTCTGGATATCCTTTGCTGGGCGAAACCTGCGCCATGACATAAACGCAATCACACTCACAGCCGACATACAACGAGGCAGCCCTTGTTTCGTCCTAAGCGTGGTCGATTTGTCATCTTTGTCGCGGTTGTGCCCACCCCCGAGGATGTCACCCACCCAAGCGCCGGGGAACTGTCAGTTTTTGTCTGCGTGATGCCCGGATCCTGTGATCTTCGGGTCCCAACGCTGGTCTTTGAGGCTTTCGAGGGGATGGGTAGCACCAATTGTTTGCGGATGTGCGTGTTTTGGGTGTGTTCGTATCTTTGCGATCTTTTCCCATTCAGACTTACCGGAAATAAAGGCAGCTCGTCATCGATGGAGGAATCGGCCGGGATCATCATCCCAAACACCCTCGAGCCTCAAATGAAATGGTTACTACACCTCCGGTCCTCTCACTTGGTTCACATCTACCATCAGGGTCCAGCCCTTGGCCTTTTCCCGTTCTCTCGGTTGCGGTGTATCCACACGCGTCTTCTTGCTTCCCCCACCATCGCCGACCTACTATATATCCGCCGTCTCTCCCCCAACACTCGGATCTTCCCCCCATGCCCTGAGCCTCTAACGACTCACTCACGCCTCCTTCGCCCCACTACCTCCCTCGGACCACTGCGACCCTTTTTGTTTCCCGTTCATAGTTTTTCTTGTTCAACACGCTCCCTCTCAGCACTCGCCCCCTCTAAGACAGTATGGCTCATGAGAATTATTCCACTTCCTCTCGGAGGGCTGCTTGTTGTCGCATACTTGGCATTGAGCCCCACGCTACTCGCGAAGAGATCAAGACGGCTTACAAGCACTCGGTGCGTCTTCCCTTCACCTCCGGTCACCGGCTCCGAAAAAAATCACTCGTGGCGGCGATCCTCAACGATACGTTCAACCCTTTCTAGGCTCTCAAGTGGCATCCAGACCGACAGAAATCGGACAAAGAACGCGCAAAGGATCGCTTCGTCGAGGCAAGCCTTCCCTCCCAACAATTCGCCCGTGTACCCCCAACCTGACTCGGCTTTTTGTTTGTTTTTTGTTTACATTAGATTCACGAGGCGTACCAAACCTTGATGGACATGACTCCAATGTCCCCTCCAATGTCAAGGAATACGTCGGGTTTCCCCTCGCCACCGCCGACCCCAGCGTCAAGACCTTCCGGTTTTTACTCTCATAGTGCTGGGAGCACCAGCTCGTGGACTTCCTCGAAGCCTCCTTCCAACACCTCCACCCCACGGACATCCACCGATGACCTCCCCACTCCCAAGCCAACCAAGCACGCCAGGACGCATTCCAAGACGTCGACCGATGGGTTCCGAAGGGCGCGGACAAGAACCCTTTCCAGAGTGAAGAAGAGGTACGTTTTGCCATCCGACCTTATTACGTAGAGTCGGGACTGATTGCCATTTATAGCGACAGGACCCAGTTTACGCGTACGGAGTCGTCCAACAGCGGTCGCTCGCACAACTCCTCCAAGTCCCACCACTCCTCGAACCGTCATCACCATTCGAGTCGATCTCACAAGTCGGATCGTCCGGAAGCCCCCTCGTCGGACCGATCTCACCCTTCCTCGGACAAAGGGAAGGAGAGACCATCCTCCTCCAGGCATTCGCACTCCCGTCCAGAACGTTCCCCTGGCCGTTTTGATAGGTCCGATCGCGATGATTACCGGCGACACCGAAGCCACCGACACCGCTCTCGTTCACGTTCACGGTCTCGATCCCGATCCCATGACCGCCAGGAACGCGCTACATCCTCGAGACACTCTGACAAGGGGAAGGAGCGAGAGAAGGGCAAGGGTAAGGATGCAAAGGTGGAGGAGCCCGAGGTGAAAAAGGAGAAGGTTGAGAAAACATCGACCAAGCCTCACAAGAAGCCAGAGAAGGACAGCTCGCCACCTAAGGAGAAGGTTGAGAAGGTCGAGGAAGAAGTCGGTGACCTTCCACCCAAAACTTCCGAGCCCCCTCTTCGCCCGCCGATCGTCGGGATCCCACTGCGACCGAGTTGCGCCCCAGATACCAATAACTCGGATTGGATCTTCCCACTCCCCCTCACTCTAGAGGAGCTCTACTCCGGGACGAATTACAGGTTCCAGATCACCAGGCAGCTGAAGGCCCCTCCCGTATCCGACTCACACCCAACATCGACCCCCAACTCGACCCCCTCTACTCTGGATGGCGAGCCGAGCACTTCTACGGTCCACGTCAACGTAGACATCCCTCCTGGCGGCTACAAAAACCAGACTCAGATGCGGTTCGAAGGCCTCGGAAACCAACGGAAACCCGATGGGACTTTCCAAGATATCGTCTTCGTCATTCAGGAAGTCATTCACGATCGGTTCATCAGGATCCAGGACGACCTTGTGGCTAGGATCGAGTTGACGTGGGATGAAGCTCTTCAGAAGGAGGACGTTATTCTCGTTGATGGATTGGACGGTGTGAAAGTTGAGGTGCCAATCCCGAAAGTCCCAGATGACAGCAAGGAAACCAGGATCCCAAAGGCTGGAATGCCGACTCGGAACGCCAAGGACGAGGTCGTCGGTCGGGGTGATCTGGTCGTCAGGCAAGTTTTTTTCACGTCCTTCCTCTCGTCAAAAAACTGACCCGCCGAACGTCACACAGATGGGAATTCGTTTTCCCACAAAAGCAGTCGAGCTCAAAATGGCGGGCGCTGAAATCCAAGTTCAGCTGGCAGTCGCCCAAAGCCTCCGCATCCTGAACTGTCGGATTCTAGGTTATTTTTTGGTCTTACGCGAGTCGAGCGAGGGGGAAGAACCCGCTTCAGTGACTCAGCGGACGTGACTTGCTGGTCAATTCATGTTCCCTGCGTTCCCATTCTCTCTTCCGTGATCCATAACATTGGGCCTTTCCATTCCCGTGGTTCGCTCCTGCCCCCCCGCACCTATCCACTTTCCCCTGCGTCCCCCCCGCAACTTTTCTCCGCGACCCGGTGTGTATACGGTTCAACTATACATTGTCCTTTCTCCACTTCATTTCCGCTGTTTCGCACACGTGGGATTCATGCCGGACCTCAACTAGAACTCCCCACCCCCCTCATGAATATATTCACGACCACGCACGCCGTGTATTGGTACATCGCATCCATCTTTTTCCCCATGTTCATTTCCGTCCGTCATTCCCCATTTCATCTAATCAACGTCCGCCTCGAACCCGTATGGTCCGCAAACTTATTCCGTATTTCTCCCGGCTCTCGTCATACCTCCCTCACTTCCCATCTCATTTCTTCCCAATACTGTATTGTTTTTCCTTTCCTCACGATCCAACGTTCAATGTTCACGCCCTGGATTCATCCTGTCCAAAGCTTACATCCTTTATCCCTGTACTAGTCTGTACCCTTCCCTCGATATCGCCACCACCATGTCTTTCTTCAGGTTTCGCGTAGTTATTATAATGTGTAGTGTAGGGTTTCTAAATGTAGTACCGACCGAATCCTCTGCAACCAATTCAATCTTTGCGATCGCTTAGGAAATTTGGCATTGGTTATGTCAATGAGGGCGGTCGAGGGACATGAAATATTTTGGGAACGGGATAATACGAGCCCCATTAGCGTATGGCTGGGGTCTCGCCAGGCTCGAATCCAGCCTCAAATTCAGAGGGAGGGAGGCGTTCGGGAGGGGAAAGGGCTTAGGGGGGAAGCGACCTCTGAAGGGTCTCGCCTACACGCGTTGGAACCGTTGGCCTCAACGTTTGCCGAAGTCACGGGTAGTCACAGTGGCCCTGCCTTCCACCACCATCATCCCCTACTACCACGCCATGTCGGCCCCTCCAGACATCCACAAGGGTGAATCGTCAACCCTCCAAAATCAGGAGAATGCATCGGGATCGATGTCAGTGAACGCGTTCCGAAGTATTTCGCGGCGCTGATGCAAAGCGGACACCTAGTATGGGTCGCGAGACCAATATCCACTTGATACGGACGTTGGAGAAGCAGATCAGAGAAGGAAAGGGGGACATAATCAAGCTCAAACGCGCCAGAAACTCGTTATTGAACATATCCACCCACGTACCTCCAGAAATTCTCGGACACATATTCGTTTTGAACCACGTTCGGGAGGTGGATCATTCACTGGAGGCTCTATCACACTTCACCGGATTGCAGAAGGGCTCTTACAACTTCCTCCTCGTCTGCCACCACTGGTTCGAAGTCGCATCCCGCACCCCAGAACTCTGGAGCTTCTGGGGAAACACTCTGCAGGATTGGAAGAAACGCCATCGTCGTCCCGGAGCCACTCCCCTCGACCTGGTGCTGGACGGAGATGATTCAGACCCTACCGTCCTCTTCGACGAATCCCTCCAGGACGCGGTCAGGGGTCACGTCATGCAAGATACAATACGACAAGTCCATTTGAAGACCGATTACAGTCACACCCTAACCTCCATCATTTCGTCGTTGATCCCCGGCGACGAAGGCGGTCAGAACGAGAATATCGAATCAATTGTTTGGCAAAACGGGTTGGGGCCTTCGGTAGACATCTCGAATTTCTTCACTCGGTCCCGCCTCTCGGGATTGCGTTTACTCGACCTCTTCGGGAATTTTTTGGTTTCGTCATGGGATTTCCTGGGGCCCCAAGTCACAAATCTTACTGCCCTATCCCTCGGAATCAGCACGTTCCAACCGTCCCCCACCCTCACCACGCCTCAACTACTTTCAGTCCTCGCCTCAAATCCCAATATTCAGGAACTCACCCTCTCCAACACTGCCCTTCCAAATGATATCGACATATCTACGTTCACAGTACAGCTCCACGACCTGAAAAGTCTCTCTTTGACAGGGGAGTTTCGTCACCTTTTCGGGTTATTGCGCCGATTGACACTCCCAGAGAAGTTGGATGATCTGCACCTGAACGGATTCAATCCCACGGAAGAAGACACGTTGCAAACGCTTGCACCGTACATGCAAGACTACTTCCGACGTGATCCCAGATATCAAAGTAAACTGTGGATTTATTTCTACTCCTTTCACACCTCCGTCTCGATCTCGGTCGAAATCTCATGCGCCCAGACCGCAGGGCCGCTACCACGGGCGTCTATTCACGTGTCCCTTGCTGACGTACCTTCCCCAGACATACTGAAGCGATTGTTCATCAATCTTATCACACTCGTTCCCCCAGAGCGCGTTGCATCCCTCGGTATTGAGGGTGACACGGGACCGCCAGAAGAGTTATTTTGTATGGTGCCGAACATCGAAACATTGCATATCACCAACAGTCAGTTTTCCGAAGGGTTCCTCCAGCCAAACCCAGACGGACTACACGCCAACACAAACGTCTTCCCCTCACTTCAGTCACTGCGTCTAGAATACGTTACGTTCCTGGATGGTGAAGATTGGGCTCACCTGACAAGATACTTGGCCCATCAGACCTCGGGCGGTCGAACCATTTCGCTCGAGATGATCGGCACTTCCCCTCGCATGCGTCCAGAGGTGGTGAACAGGATAAAGGGACTGGTTTTATTTATCGTCAAAGGCCGTGGGAAGAGGATGAGTAACAGTGTACTGGTCTTTGTGTCACCTGTAGCAGTTGATTGTTCTCATCGTGGCCATCTTCAACAAATGGCTGTGGTCAATAAATTGGAAGGCTTCACTCTATAAGTTCAGCAACCGTAACGTGCGGGATTGCCTGAGACTGCAAATAAGACTGGGGTGCGGGATCAATCATTAGACGTGGTCAGGATCCCAACCCCCTCTTCTCTCGATGACGAGCAGAGCACCTCTGCGACCAACGCCAACACTGACACCCCCGCCTGGAGGCTACGAGAGCCTGACCCGAGGATTTTGGGACTTTCCAGGACACCGCCTTTATTCAGGAAGGCCCACCAGAAGGAGGGTGATATTCTCGTTGACGGACTGGACGGCGCTGAGAAGGTTGAGGCGTCACGCGTCAACCCCGGATGACCGCAAGGATACCAGGACTGCAAACCAAGAACGTTAAGAACGAGATCGTCAGCTCCCCTCGCCGAAAAACTGACCCGCCGAACGCCACAGATGGGGATTCGTTTTCCCCAAAAAGTAGTCGAACTCGGAGTTGGTGGCCGCCGGAGCGGGGCGTTCACCGCGTTGCTATGGAAAGCAATTTGGAAAAAAAAACCCCCCTCACGTATTTCTTTTCCAATAAGAAGCCAAGGCTTGGCAGAAGTGATGCCATGCGGGGGGAGGTTTGCAGAGGGCCGACGACTCCTACAGACGGGAACTTTTGGACACGTACACACCTGAAACCCAATAAATAGTACGCCGCAGACCTCTGCATCTGTTGCCAGCTGTGCAGAAGGAAACCTTCGAGGGAAAGGAGTGGGTGGTGGAGGTGGGTGGGATGGAGACGAGGCGGGAGTCATGCGGGTGAGTTCAAACCAGATGAAGGCTCAAGATCCCCATGGAGCGGGAGCAACGAATAGCAGTGGCAGAACACCACTGGAATCCACCAAATTTCAAGCATGTAGGCCATGCGACGCTGTTACGAGGCGTCGTACCATTTTACACACGCCAGAGCTGCCGTAGAACATGTAGAACGGTTACAACGAATCCTAGGGTGAGAGCAGTGGTGGGACACCCGGTCCCCACTACCGAGCCGCGAACGGAAGGGTGATGTCACACCACGTGTCACATTGCATAGATCAGGACGACCATAGAACGCGCGGGGGATTTTCCGATGCCAAGCTTTACACACAACGACGTGTTGCTGTAAGCGCTTTTTGTGGGTATTCACGATCTCACCAACTGTCACGAATCGACACAGCCATTGACATAAAACGCGCTTTCATTCCACCTGCTGACTCTCACACGACCCCTTGGAAAGGCGGAGGGGTTTGCACCCTCTGTGGTTCCGCTCTCCTTGGTGGTGCAATGGATTCGAATGATACCCTCGTCGGCCAATCGAAACCGTATGCTGGTTGCGACTTCACAACTTTTCACGGACGCGTTGGTGAGGCCACCGAAGTGGGCGCATCATGCTCTTTGGCATTCTTGACATTCCACACACCGCCAACCGCCACCACTCGAAGCCATGTTTTCCGTACACGTTTCGCGCCCCGACCCTGCCTTACTCGGTACGGCAACGTCTGCACTCTGTCTCCCGAGGATCTCGCCGCACTCTCATCGATTCATCTCAGAACAAGATAACCTCTGGTCCTCTCATAGCGCCATGTTCTGGCCCCGCAATAACCGCACACCCTCGTTGGAGTCGCTGGCTTCCCACTGTGATAGCCAGGTGGGAAAGCGCCTAACTAACATGATCCCCGTTATCGCCCTCCAGCATACGCGCAACGCTTTCCTCTTTGGAGGCCTTTCGGCTTGGCGCGGGGCGATGTCGCCGCACGATGACCGCTAGCTAGCCCATATGGGGAAGAAACCACACTGGAATCACCCTGGAACGTGTCAAATCGATTTGCCTCCCGAGCGATAGTCACCCCTTGGGAATCCCGCTTGCTGTACCTGGCCTACGACGTGTGTGGCTATGCTATGCGCGAATTATCGATATAAAGGAGCCGTGTGTGAGGAACCCAACCCCACCGACTACCTCTCAGACCTGCGCTACAATGGGAATTCGACTGCGGACTCGCTCAGGTCCGTCTTGGTCAATCTTGGAGTCGAAAACGTCGACAGCTAACGGAGGACGCACAACAGCTCGCATTTTCTTCGTCTACCTCTTAGTGTCTCTGGGGTGCTTGACGAGCGTTGGCGCCGTGAATCTCAGGAAATGCGGTGCGAAGCTGCAAGAGGGCACCTTGAATGCAACAAACACCACGAGCGCCCCTCCACCGTTGCAACTATCGTACGGGGAGTGCGTGGACAAGTGCGGGGGAGGAATCGGGGACATAAAGTGGGATGACTTCTCCCAGAGTTTCGGGGCGTGGTTCCTCCCCTGGATCGCCCTGATGTTCCAGATCCCATTTGGGGCGGAATGTACGTCATATCCAGCCTCCTCATCTTCCGGAATGCTCATAGGATGCTCCCAGATCCACTAGAAGATGTCCTCAATTTTTTCATGACGATTGGATCTCCAGCACTTGCCGCCTATTCCCTCCAGGTCACCCACCTCAATGCTCGTTGGTTCAGCAAAGCACTCTTAGACCTTAAATACCCCAATTCCAACGCAATTGCCGCCGTTATATCCGCATTCCAACATATCCCGATCCAGCTCTCGCCAAACCCCCTCCTACTCCCCTCCCTCATCGTCCTCCCGCAGAACAATGGCTACTGGGACCTCCTCCTCAAAGGAGTAGAGAAAACCAGGCGGTGGTCGATCCCCCTAGTCATGAATTTTGTCTGGGTGGTCTTCGCCATCCTCTTGACCACCATTGACTCATTCCACCTGGCCCAGTCGGACGACGTGGGATATGCGATCGTCGCTACTTGGACTTATCTCCTTGCCATCATCATGGGCTGGTTGCACGTCGGGTCTCAACCTGAGCCAAACCATCTTAAGGACTGTCTGGACGCTGCAAATCAGATAGCTTGGGTGGCGAGTGACCGGAAGGACAGACCTGACCTAGCCATTGACATCGCTGGCCAGTTGACTCAGGCTATCGAGTTTACGGAGGGGGACGTGGAC
>Ga0307516_10002166_pt1 | contig 26609 bp, 29 predicted proteins | sample 19_EM_MG_FD_203310 | JGI IMG/M metagenome (GOLD analysis project Ga0307516, IMG submission 203310) | Populus trichocarpa ectomycorrhiza microbial communities from riparian zone in the Pacific Northwest, United States - 19_EM | ecosystem: Host-associated > Plants > Roots > Unclassified | place...
GGCGGGCTGAGCGGTTTCCCGACGCCACGGGGCGGCGGCCGGTTTCCCGACGGCGCCGACCTGGACGCGGCATAGAAACGGGGCCCGGACGCGTTGCAGGCGTAGAGGCGTAGAGGCGTAGAGGCGCGGCAGAGGGTGTGGCGTGACCACACAGGAGTCAGGTGGCCGGGCCCTGTGGACCGGGGTGTGGCGGACTGGGGCAGGACGGACCGGGGTGTGGCATGAGCGTACGTGAACAGGCCCTGTGGACCAGGGCGAGACTCGGGCGGTGCGGGCCGCCGCTCGACCTGCTGACGGCCCGCTTCGACAAGCACGTCTACGCCCCGCACGCGCACGAGGAGTTCACCGTCGGCGTGTGCGTCGGCGGATCCGAGATCATCGCGTACCGCGGCGGCCACATCCGCACCGGCCCGGGCTCCATCGTCGTCCTGGCGCCGGGAGAGATGCACACCGGCGGCCCCGGCAACGCCACCGACGGCTACGCCTACCGCGCCGTGTACGCGGGCAGTTCGCTCCTGACCGACGGCACCCTCACCGAGGGCATCCCGCACTTCCGCGAGCCCGTCCTCGACGACCCGGAACTGGCCGCCGCCCTGCGCGCCACCCACACCGAACTCAGCGCCTGCCCCGACCCGTTGGAGACGGAGTCCCGCCTCCCCTGGCTGCTCACCGCCCTGGCCCGCCGCCACTCCACGGCCCGCGCCACGAGCGACACCGTGCCCGGCGCCGCCCACATCGCCCACGCGGTACGCGACCGTCTCGCCGACGACCTCCTGGCACCCCCCACCCTCGCCGAACTAGCCGCCGAGCAGGGCCTGTCCCGCTACCAACTCCTGCGCGCCTTCCGTACGACGACGGGCATACCGCCGTACGCCTGGCTCGCCCAGTACCGGGTGCACCGGGCCCGCGGTCTACTGGAGTCCGGACTCAAGCCGGCCGAGGTCGCGGGGCTCGTGGGCTTCGCCGACCAGGCGCACCTCACCCGCTGGTTCCGGCGGGTCCTCGGGGTCACCCCGGCGGCGTACCGCAACAGCGTTCAAGACGCGCGCCGCTGACGCGGTGAGCATGGCCGCATGACTGCACGCGGCTGGTTCCTGTTCTCCCTGATGGGAGTGGTCTGGGGCATCCCCTACCTGATGATCAAGGTGGCGGTGGACGCCCCCCTCTCCCCGTCCGTGGTGGTGTTCACGCGCTGTGCCCTGGGCGCGGCGCTGCTGCTCCCCTTCGCGATACGCGGCGGCGGCCTGATCCGCACCGTGCGCATCCACTGGCTGCCCATGCTGGGCTTCGCGTGCATCGAGATCATCGGCCCGTGGTTCACCCTCACCGACGCCGAACGCCACCTGTCCAGCTCGACCGCCGGTCTGCTGATCGCGGGTGTCCCGATAGTCGGCGTGGTCCTGGCCCGCTTCTTCGGCGACACGGAACGCCTGGGCACCCGACGGGTGACGGGCCTCGCCCTGGGCCTGGCCGGCGTCGGCGTCCTCACCGTGCCGCACTTGACCGGGGGCGACGCCCGTTCCCTGGCGGAGGTGTTCCTGACGGTGCTGGGCTACTCGACGGCGCCCTTGATCGCCGCCCGGTGGCTGAGGGACGTCCCGACGCTCCAGCTCATCGCCCCCTGCCTGGCCCTGGCGGCCTTGGTCTACGCACCGGCCGCGGCGATGACCTGGCCGAGCGAGCTGCCCGCGACGTCGGTCCTCACGGCCCTCGTCGGACTGGGCGTGATCTGCACGGCGTTCGCCTTCGTCGCCTTCCTGGAGCTGATCAAGGAGGTCGGCCCGACCCGGGCGACGGTCTTCACGTACGTCAACCCGGCGGTGGCGGTGGCGGCGGGAGCCCTGTTCCTGGACGAGCCGTTCACGACGGGCATCGCGATCGCCTTCACCCTCATCCTGGCGGGTTCGGTCCTGGCGACGGCCGCCGCGCCTGACGGTCCTCCTGCCGGTCCGGACAAGGGCACCCGCCGGGTAGCATGGTCCACACGGCAGACGAGCCGGGCGGACGGCCGCGTGGAGTCCCCCTAGGGGGCTTCCCGAGGAACGTCCGGGCTCCACAGGGCAGGGTGATGGCTAACGGCCACCCGGGGTGACCCGCGGGACAGTGCCACAGAAAACAGACCGCCGGGGACTTCGGCCCCCGGTAAGGGTGAAACGGTGGTGTAAGAGACCACCAGTGCCCAGGGCGACCTGGGCAGCTAGGTAAACCCCACCCGGAGCAAGGTCAAAAGGAGCCGCCGTAAAACGCGGTTCTGCGAGGACGTCCGAGGGCTGCCCGCCCGAGTCCTTGGGTAGACCGCACGAGGCCGGCGGCAACGCCGGCCCTAGATGGATGGCCGTCTCCCCGACCGCCGCGAGGCGGCCGGGTGACAGAACCCGGCGTACAGCCCGACTCGTCTGCCGCTCTTTATCCTCGCAGGTCAGAGGCCTTGTTTAGCAATTGAACAAACCCTTCGGGTCGAATCCGGGTCGAATTCGCCCTCGCGTATTGTCCGGCGCGTCCAATCCGTCGAGGGGCAGACGGGTCATTTCGAACATCTTGCGGGTGTAACGGGGCTCAGAAGGCGGCGGACGGCGGGACGGGAAGCGCAGAGCACTCTCAGCAGTATTGTCCGGCGTGTCCCATGTGTAGAGGGCTGGTGTCATGGGGCAGGGTCGAGTCGGCTCCGGGTCGGCGGGCGGATCCTTAGTGGCCATGGGGGTGGTACTCCTATCGATGGCCTTCCAGGTCAACTCGACAAAGCGGAGTATTCCACCCAAAGGCGACAAGGGTGGGGGCGATGTTGCGCTCCGGACCAGGCGCCTCACACTGGCGTGCGGGTCAGTGCTTGATTTCGCAGATGGCGGCGCCGGAGGTGACGGAGGCGCCGGCCTCCGCGCTGACGCCCTTGATGGTGCCGGAGCGGTGGGCGTTGAGGGGCTGTTCCATCTTCATGGCTTCGAGGACGACGACGAGGTCGCCCTCCTGGTCCTCTTCGATGGCGACCTTGACGATGGTGCCCTGCATCGGGGAGGCGAGGGTGTCGCCGGAGGCGACGGGGCCGGACTTCTTGGCGGCGCGGTGCTTGGGCTTGGCCCCGGCGGCCAGGCCGGTGCGGTCAAGGGTCATGCCGAGGGCGGCGGGGAGGGAGACTTCCAGGCGCTTGCCGCCGACCTCGACGACGATGGTCTCGCGGTGGGTGTCCTCCTCGACCTCGGTGTCGTCGGCGAGGGCCGCGAAGGGCTTGATGTCGTTGACGAACTTGGTCTCGATCCAGCGGGTGTGGACCGTGAAGGGGTCCGTGGAGCCGGTGAGTTCGGGGCCGAAGTCCGGGTCCTTGACGACCACGCGGTGGAAGGGGATCGCCGTTGCCATGCCCTCGACGGTGATTTCCTCCAGGGCGTGGGCTGCGCGCTGCAGGGCCTGCCGGCGGGTGGCGCCGGTGACGATGAGTTTGGCGAGGAGGGAGTCCCAGGCCGGGCCGATAACGCTGCCGGACTCCACGCCCGCGTCCAGGCGGACACCGGGGCCCGAGAGCGGGGTGAACGTGGTGACCGTGCCGGGGGCCGGGAGGAAACCCTGGCCCGGTCCTCGCCGTTGATGCGGAACTCGAAGGAGTGGCCGGGGCCTCCTCGACGAGCTTCTGGTGGCGGCGCTGGAGGGAGCAGTCACGGGTGGAGACCACGACCACGTTGCCGTGGGAGTCGGCCAGGCACTGGGTCTCGACGTGCCGGGGCTTGTCGAGGTAGCGCTCGACGAAGCACTCGCCCCGGCCGAACGCGGCGACGGCCTTGCGGACGGCCGAGTCGTACAGCTCGGGGACCTCGTCGAAGGTGCGGGCGACCTTCAGGCCTTGGCCGCCGCCTTGATGGCGACCGGCAGGCCGTGCTCCTCGGCGAACGCCACGACCTCGTCGGCGCCCGAGACCGGGTCCGGGGCGCCCGCGACGAGCGGGGCGCCCGCGCGCTGGGCGATATGACGGGCCGCCACCTTGTCACCCAGGTCGCGGATGGCCTGCGGCGGCGGGCCGATCCAGATCAGGCCCGCGTCCAGGGCCGCTTGCGCGAAGTCGGCGTTCTCCGAGAGGAAGCCGTAGCGCGGGTGGATCGCGTCCGCGCCTTAGTCCTTCGCCGCCCACAGCACCTTGGCGGGGTTCAGGTAGCTCGTCGCCGGCGTGTCACCGCCCAGCGCGAACGCCTCGTCCGCGGCCCGCACATGCAGCGCGTCCCGGTCCGGATCGGCGTACACGGCCACGCTCGCGATCCCGGCGTCCCGGCACGCCCGGGCGACACGAACAGCGATATCGCCTCGGTTGGCGATCAACACCTTGGTCAGCACGCCCACTCCAGAATGGCGGAGGGGGCGCTGGTTCGGTCCACCTCGACGATGATGCCGACGATGTCCGCACCAGGTGTGAAGACGGCGTCGACGCCCATCGTCCGCAGCGCGGCGATGTCACCGTCCGGGATGATGCCGCCGACGAGGACACGAGTGTCTTCGGAGTCCTGCTCCGCGAGCAGCTTGATCACACGATCCACGATCGTCAGGTGCGCGCCCGAGAGTACGGACAGGCCCAGGACGGGGGCGTCCTCGGCGATCACGGTGGAGACGATCTGTTCCGGTGTCTGGTGCAGGCCGGTATAGATCACCTCGTAGCCGGCGTCACGCAGGGCGCGGGCGATGACCTTGGCGCCACGGTCGTGTCCGTCGAGTCCGGGCTTGGCGATCACCACGCGGGCGCGTGGGCGGGGTGCCTTGTCCACAGGGCGGGGCGAGTTCATAGAAGTCTCCGGTCGAAGGTCAATGGGGCCAATAGGTTCGGGCCCATGCCGTTGTTCTTGGCCGCGGCAGTCGGTGGGTGGCGATGCGGGCCGGGTCGGACCAGGAGTCGCGGGGGGCTGGCGCTTCGGACGGCTCGGTGGCTGCCGCCGCGGCGCGGGCTCTGACCACCGCGAGGGCGGCGGCCAGCTCCTCGGGGGTGGGGTTTCCCCGTACGACCTTGATGGTCATGTCAGCTCCCGGCAGGGTTAGAGGGGGATGTTGCCGTGCTTCTTCGGGGGGAGGGACTCGCGCTTGGTGCGGAGCTGGCGCAGGCCGCGGACGATGTGGCGGCGGGTGTCGGACGGCATGATCACCGAGTCGACGTAGCCGCGTTCGGCCGCGACGTAGGGGTTGAGGAGGGTGTCCTCGTACTCCTGGATCAGCCGGGCGCGGACCGCCTCCGCGCTCTCTGCGGACGCGCCGTTGGCCTCGGCCTCGGCGATCGTGCGGCGGTGCAGGATGTTGACCGCGCCCTGGGCGCCCATGACGGCGATCTGGGCGGTGGGCCAGGCGAGGTTGAGGTCGGCGCCGAGGTGCTTGGAGCCCATGACGTCGTAGGCGCCGCCGAAGGCCTGCGGGTGATGACGGTGATGAGCGGGACCGTGGCCTCGGCGTAGGCGTAGATGAGCTTGGCGCCGCGGCGGATGATGCCGTCGTGCTCCTGGTCGACGCCGGGCAGGAAGCCGGGGACGTCCACGAAGGTCAGGACGGGGATGTTGAAGGCGTCGCAGGTGCGCACGAAGCGGGCCGCCTTCTCGCTCGCCGTGATGTCGAGGCAGCCGGCGAAGTGCATCGGCTGGTTGGCGACGATCCCGACCGGGCGGCCCTCGACCCGGCCGAAGCCGGTGAGGATGTTCGGCGCGTACAGCGGCTGGGTCTCGAAGAACTCGGCGTCGTCCAGGATGTGTTCGATCACCGTGTGCATGTCGTACGGCTGGTTCGCGCTGTCGGGGACCAGCGTGTCCAGCTCGCGGTCCTCGTCGGTGATCTCGAGGTCCGCCTCCTCTGGGAAGACCGGCGGCTCGGAGAGGTTGTTGGACGGCAGGTACGACAGCAGCTGCATTACGTACTCGATGGCGTCCTTCTCGTCCCCGGCCATGTGATGGGCCACGCCGGACACCGCGTTGTGGGTGCGGGCGCCGCCCAGCTCCTCGAAGCCGACGTCCTCGCCGGTGACCGTCTTGATGACGTCCGGGCCGGTGATGAACATGTGCGAGGTCTGGTCGACCATGACGGTGAAGTCGGTGATGGCGGGCGAGTACACGGCCCCACCGGCACACGGCCCGACGACGAGCGAGATCTGCGGGATGACACCGGACGCATGGGTGTTGCGGCGGAAGATCTCGCCGTACGCACCGAGCGAGGCGACACCCTCCTGGATCCGCGCACCACCCGAGTCGTTGATACCGATGACCGGACAGCCGGTCTTCAGCGCGAAGTCCATGACCTTGACGATCTTCTGGCCGTAGACCTCGCCCAGGGCGCCGCCGAAGACGGTGAAGTCCTGGGAGAACACGGCGACGGGACGCCCGTCGACGGTCCCGTACCCGGTGACGACACCGTCGCCGTAGGGCCGGTTGTTCTCCAGGCCGAAGTTGGTGGAGCGGTGCCGGGCGAACTCGTCCAACTCCACGAAGGAGTCCTCGTCGAGCAGCAGCTCGATGCGCTCACGGGCCGTCAACTTGCCCTTGGCATGCTGTTTCTCGACGGCGCGTGCGGAGCCGGCGTGCGTCGCTTCCTCGAAACGGCGCTGGAGATCCGCGAGCTTGCCCGCGGTCGTGTGAGTCTCGGCGTCGGACGGTTGCGTGGGCTCGGCGTTCACCGGGTGGATGCCTTCTGGTTGAAGCGACCGAACAGCAGGCACGCGGAGGAGAGCCGTTTCGCCGTCGGCCCGTAGGTGTACGGCTGGTCGCGGGACGTCAGCCCGGCACCGGGAGGCACCGTGACGTCGTGGCGGTTGAGAGTTCTGGGGCCGAAAGCGCCGACCGGCATGGCAGGTCGACGTGGCAGGTCGTAAGGAGGTGTCATGTCCGCGCTCCGGAAGTGGTGTGCGACGGCTCCCAGAGCGGGGGCCGTTCTCATGTGTCAGAAAATGTCGTGTGGGACGTGCACGCCCCACACGTCGCGCAGGCCGTGGGAGCCCTCGCCCACCGTGGCACGCAGCCCCAGTGCCGCACCCATCGAAGGCAGGACGTTGTCCGTGCCGCGCGCCGCAGCGCGAAGGGCATCGAGGGCTCGCCGGACGGCGTTGTTGTCCCGTTCCGCGCGCAGCGCTGTGAGGCGTTGGCACTGGTCGGTCTCGATCCGGTGGCGACCGGTAGAGGTCCGTAGGGTTCTTCCTCGTTCAGGACGTACTCGTTGACGCCCACCACGGTGCGTTCCTGGCTGTCGATCTCCAGGGCGATCCGGTAGCTGCCCATCTGCGTCGGCAGGTCGAAGGCCACGCTTAGGCCACTGGTGCCGGCGCCCACCAGCTCGTGATACCGCTCGTTGGGCTCCTTCGCCCTGCCGACCCGGCGTCCTGCCGCATCGTTCATGGCCGGCCCGTGTACATCGACGGATACACCCCCCGGGTGAACGGGAACCGGCCCGGAGCGCCCAGCTCGGTGTCCGCGTCGAAGCCCGAGAACGCCCGGCCGTCGTAGACCGGCTGGATCGGCAGACCGGACTCACTCTGTGCGATGGAATCCACGCCGGAACCTCCATGATGGTACTTGATGCCTTTTGAGCGGTACTCAGTTCCATTGCCTGAGGCGAGTGGCTTCGGAGGCCGGTCACGGGGAAGGATGTGCGGTCATGAGCAAGTCATCCGCGCGTGTGCGACTGGCCGACGCCGCATTCGCGCTCTTCGACGAGCGCGGGTACGAGCAGACCACCGTCGACGACATCGCCGAACGGGCCGGTGTCGGCCGTACGACGTTCTTCCGGCACTACCGGTCCAGGGAAGACGTGATCTTCCCGGACCACGATCGCCTGCTCGCACTGATCAAGGACCGGCTGGCGACCTCGAACCAAGGCACCGCCCTGGTCGCCGTGTCCGATGCGGTCCGCCTGGTGTTGCTGCACTACGTCGACGAAGGCGATCTCGCGCGCCGCCGGTACGCCCTCACGAGCAAGGTGGCCGCCCTCCGTGACCGCGAGATCGCGAGCGTGGCCCGCTATCAGCGGCTGTTCCGGGAATTCATCGCGGACTGGATGGGTGACCCTACGGAGTCGGCTTCACTCAGGGCCGAGCTCATGGCGGCGGCCGTCGTCGCGGCGCACAACCACGTGTTGCGCCGTTGGCTTCACGGGGAGGCACCTGACCCCGTCAGTGAAGTCGATGAATCGATGCGCGAAGTGCTCGCCCTGTTTCCGGGGCCCGGTTCGCGTCCGGGCACCGAAGGGACCACCGTCGTCGCGTTCAGGACCGGGCAGGACATCGAAGCAGTGATTCCGTACCTGCGGCGAATTGTCGAAAGGGCGGGGGATCAGTAGCCCTGGATGGACACGAGTGATGCCGCCCACATGCAGGCGAAGGTCGGCAACGGTCCGTGTTAGCGTCCGGCCGTGATCACCCCGGACGCGGGCTTTCCCGCAGCTGGCGCGCACATCGGCACCGGCGGCCCGGTGGCGGGGGTCGCATCAGCTGAGGCGACCCCGCTCGGCCTTCTCGACCTGTTCGGTGACGGCTTCGTGCGCAATCCGCACCCGTGGCTGGACCTGCTCCGTGCCGAGGCGCCCGTGCACCACGACCTCCGCACCGGCTTGTGGCTGATCAGCCGCCATCGGGACGTATGCAGGGCGTTCGGCGACCCGGCCGTCTTTCTTCCGGACAACGCCCAGGACGCTGTCACCCCGTTGCGGACCGGCGCGCTGCGTGTGCTCGCCCGCGCCGGTTTCCAGCTCCCGCCCGCTCTCGCCAACAACGGTGCCGACAGCCATCCAGCTCTTCGCCAGGTGGTTGCGCGGTTCTTCCGCTCCAGGCGTGTCGCCGCCGCTGCGCCCATGATGCAGCGCGTCGCCGACGAGTTGCTGTTGACAGCAAGGGCAGGACTCGAAGCCGACGGGGCATGCGACTTGGTTACATCCTTCGCTCAGCTTCTTCCTTGCCGGGTATTGATGGAGCTGCTCGGTGTCGAAGACATGGAGTCGGCCACGCTGATTCGCTGGAGCGATGCCTCGCTTGAGTTGTTCTGGGGCAGCCCCACAGCCCGGCGCCAACTGGAGCTGGCAGAAATCGTGGGCGAGTTCCACACATGGCTGTCCGCGACAGTGCGGTCCGGTTCGGTCGCGCCGGACTCCTTGATCGGAGCACTCCGCCGGCTCCGACTTCCCGGCGGAGAGCGGATCGGGCCGGAGACCGCGGTCAGTGTGTGCTTCTTCGTCTTCGTCGCCGGGCAGTCCACCACGGGCCAGCTCATCGCCACCGTGCTCAGCCGGGCACTCACCGAGCCGGGGCTGTGGCCGCGTGTGGCCTACAAAACGGGCTTGGCGGAGCGATGGGTGGAAGAGATACTGCGGCGCGAGCCGCCGGTGACCACTTGGCGGCGGGTGACGGCGCAGCCGGTGGAACTGGGCGGGGTGCGGCTGCCCGCAGGAGCACATTTGCTCCTGATACTCATGAGCGCCGGATCCGATCCGGAGGTCTTCGCCGAGCCGGAGAAGATGTGCCCGCACAGGCCGAACACGCACCGTCACCTTGCCTTTGGAATGGGCAGTCATCGCTGCCCGGGCGCCTCACTGGCGCGGGCAGAGGCGGCGGTGGCCCTCCGCGCGGCCGCGCGAGCCCTGCCGCATGTGCGGCTCATGACCGGCTCCGCGGAGCCGGTCATGCTGGGTCTGCTCTCCTTCCGGGCGCCACTGCGGCTTGTGGTGGCTGGCTGACAGGTTTATCGCTGCGGCCCGACCCCGGGCCGCTGCTTGAGACGGTGGGTGCGAGGTCCGCGGGGGCCGGGAGGGATTTGAACCGAACCCAGCGCCGGTCACCGAGAACCTTCGTTGCCGCCACCGCTCCGCGCGTTGTCCGGATCGGACGATTGAGGCATGTGCCGGCCCGGCCCGTGGCGTCGGTCCCGGGCCGGATCGGGCACCGAGGACGTGCGCGGCAGCCGGACGCCGTGCTCGTGGTGGGCCCAGCCCGCTGACCCGGGAGCGTCCCGACTCGCCGAGGGCGATGAGGACGACGCCCACGGCTTCGGCGGCGATCGCGGCGGCGACCGTGCGGCATGAAACTGCCCCGCCGACCAGCGTGCCGTCGAGTCGGCGGGGTGTAAACCCCCGGGTGGTACGAGCTCTCGTAGCAGATCTCGGCGAAAGTCGCAGTGAGACGCGACGCGTACGGATCGAGGGCATGGCCCAGCGGCTTGGTGGAGGGCTTGTCGGCCACGATCAGGGCGTGGTGAGGCTGTAGTGGTCAGGGCGTGGCTCCGCGGCGGTGATCGAGTACCGGCGACGGGGCGGGCGCAGGTCGCGGCCCGGATGTGGCGCGGTTACCGGGCCGAAGGAGTAACGAGCAACGATCCCTCGGCCCGTCGGTCAGGTCCCGGGGCATATCGTCCGCAACCTAGATCAGATGCCCTCGACGACTTGAGTCTTGTTTCGACCGTGACCGCGAGCTAACCTGCTCGCCACACGAGGGTGTACCAGTGTTACACCTCGCGGGGGCCAAGGATGTCCACCCGACCGAAGGAGCATTCCCTGATGGGGAAGATGGAAGGCAAAGTCGTCCTGATCACGGGGGCGGCTCGCGGCCAGGGCCGTTCGCACGCTATTCGTCTGGCGGAAGAGGGCGCGGACATCATCGCGACCGACATCTGCGCGCAGATCCCTTTGGTCAGGTATGAGCTGCCCGATTCCGGGGATCTGGCCGAGACGGTGCGCGAGGTCGAGGCGCGCGGCCGGCGATGCCTGGCCTTCGAGGCCGACGCCCGGGACGGCGCGCGTATGCGCGAGGTCGTCGCCGAAGCGGTCGGCGAGCTGGGCCGTCTCGACACCGTCGTGGTCAATCACGGAATCGTCATCCCGCATTCGCCGGAGGACGAGGACTGCGACCGGATCTGGGACACGGTGGTCGACGTCCTGCTCACGGCGGCGTGGCGCACGGTCACGGCCAGCATTCCCCACCTGCGGGACGAAGGCGGCTCGATCGTCGTCATCGGCTCCGCCGCCTCCCTGATGGGTGTGTACGGGAACGCGTCGTACGTCGCGGCCAAGCACGGCCTGATCGGCATGGTGAAGGCCCTGGCCCAGGACCTGGCGCGGTACAGCATTCGGGTCAACGCGGTGTGCCCGGGCACCGTCAACACCCCGCTCACGCTCAACGACTACAGCCTGAGCACGTTCCTTCCCGGCAAGCCCGACGCGACGTTCGCGGACATGGAGTGGCCGCTGAGGGCGTTCAACCTCCTGCCGGTCCCCTGGGTCGAGTCGGAGGCGATCTCCGAAGCCGTGCTGTTCCTGTCGTCCGACAGTGGCAAGTACATCACCGGCATCGCTCTGCCGGTCGACGCGGGGATGACCACGCAGGCTCCCGGCATCAGCCCGGTCATCGGACAGCGGCTCGCCGAGCTCGCCCATGCCGCCGACGCCGACTGGTTCCGGCCGGAATAGCGCGCTGAGCCGGCTAGCCGGCTGGTCCCGCTCGGCCATGGTGCGCCGGGAATCAGTGGTTGATGGACGAGTTCCACAGGAGGACCCATGAAAGTTCGTGTCATACCCGGCCGCTGTCAGGGCCACGCTCGGTGCCTCGCGGAGGGACCTGAAGTCTACGTTCTCGACGACATCGGTTACAACGACGCAAACATCGACGAGGTGCCGGAGGAGCTGAAGGAGCAGGCCCGCCGTGGCGCGCTCGCCTGTCCGGAACTGGCCCTGACCGTCATCGAAGACTGAGCATCCACCGAGTGTGCGTCTCCGCACCTCGCGGATTCATTCCTGGCTCCGGGCCGAGGCGCTCTCGGAGCAGTGGGCATTCACGAGGCCATCGACTGGTCATGAGAAGGGAAAAGGACCGATGACTGAGGCTGACATCGCTCCGAACGGGCGGCCGGAGGGGGCACCGATCGTGGATTTCGATCTTTCCTCCCACAATGGACTCAAGGAGTCCAACGCCGCGTGGGGGGAGCTGCGGGGCAAGTGCCCGGTGGCATGGTCGGACGACAACGGCGGGGCCTGGATCGCCTCGAGCTACGAAGTCGTGGCAGAGGCCTTCCGGAACTGGGAGGTGTTCCGTTCCGGCCGGGACGTCCGCACCGTTCCGGGCCCGGGTGGGTCGCCGGACTACAACGCCATCAACGCGGCCCCGACGAAGTTGTCCTCGGTGCTGGTCCCCGAGGAACTGGACCCGCCGGAGTGGCACGTGTACCGGCGCCTGTTCGCCGACCTGCTGTCGCCGCGCGGGGCCGCCGCGCTCGAGCCGCAGATCAAGTACCGGGTGACGAAGTTCCTCGACGACGTCATCGAGACCGGGCGCTGTGACTTCGTCGACGACCTCACCAACGCGGTGCCGGGCGCGGTGGTCCTCGAATGGATGGGCTTCCCCGAGGAGGACTGGCACCGGCTGGCCGCCTCGTTCCACAACATGTCGGAGTACGTCCCCGGCTCTCCCACGGCACAGCACTACCTGGACGAGATCGAGTGGACGGTACGGCGCATCAACGAGGAGGTCGCCCGGTGTCGCGAGAACCCGCGCGACGATGTGACCAGCCTGATGTCCAACTTCGAGATCGACGGCGAGCGTGTCTCGTTCGAACGATCGGTGGGCATGGTCATCATGACGATGTCGGGCGGTGTCGACACCACGACCGCGGTCGCCTCGGCGGCATTGGTGCACCTGCACCGTAATCCGGAGGACCGCCGCACCCTCCAGGAGCACCCCGAGATGATCGACAGGGCGATCGAGGAGTTCCTGCGGGTCTACCCGCCGGCGAGGACACACGGGCGCACGGTCGTCGAGGACATCGAGCTCGGTGGATGCCAGCTCCGCAAGGACGACAGGATCATCATCAGTGAAGTGTCGGCCTGCCACGACGAGGCCGCCTTCCCCGATGCGGCCAAGTTCGTCATCGACCGCTTCCCGAACCGGCACATGGCGTTCGGCCTGGGGCCGCACCGCTGCCCGGGCTCGCACGTCGCGCGCCTGATGTTCAAGGAGATGCTGACGCAGGTCCTGCAGCGGATGCCGGACTACCAGCTGGTCGAGGAAGGGGTGAAGGAGTACCCGAACTGGACCGCGCTCGGCGGATGGAGCGCGCTGCCTGCCACCTTCACCCCGGGGACCCGGCGCCTGTAGCGGACCGACGGCCGCTGCCGCGCCACCTTGGCGGGCGGCACAACGGTCACTGGAACGGAAGTATCGAGGAGACAGAAGTGGCGTGTCCGATCAACCCTAGCGGGCTGGAGGAGGAGCGATGACCTACGTGATCGCCGAGCCCTGCGTCGATGTGCTCGACAAGACCTGCATAGAGGAATGCCCGGTCGACTGCATCTACGAAGGCGACCGCAAACTCTACATCAACGCCGACGAATGCATCGACTGCGGCGCGTGCGAGCCGCTGTGCCCGATGGAGGCCATCTTCTTCGAGGACCACCTCCCCGAGAAGTGGCAGGGGCACAAGCAGTCCAGCGCCGCCTTCTTCGTCGAACTGGGCATGCCCGGTGGAGCGCGCAAGGTGGGCAAGACCAGCAACGACCCCCCGGAGATCAGAGCGCTTCCGGCCCAGAACGGGAGCGACGGGTGAGCACAGCGCACAACGCCGACCTGGCCATCGTCGGCGCCGGACCGGTCGGGCTGTTCGGCGCCTACTACGCCGGTGTCCGCGGGATGTCGACCGTCCTCGTCGACTCCCTGGAACAGCCGGGTGGTCAGGTCACCGCCATGTACCCGGAGAAGGCCATCTACGACGTCGCCGGCTTCCCCGCGGTCAAGGGCCGGGACCTCGTCGACCGGCTGCTCGCCCAGGCCGCGCCCTTCCAGCCCACTTTCGTGCTGGGCGAGCAGGCGACGGAACTGTCGCGCACCGATGACGGCTTCGTCCTGGCAACCGGCGCCGGGCGCGAGCTGCGGTGCCGAGCCGTCCTGATCACCGGCGGCGCGGGCACCTTCACCCCACGTCCGTTGCCGGTCGGCAACGAGTACCACGGCCGTGGCCTCGCCTACTTCGTACCCGATCCCACGCAGTACGCGGGCCGGGACGCGGTGGTCGTCGGCGGCGGCGACTCCGCCGTCGACTGGGTGCTCATGCTGGAACCCATCGCGTCCTCGATCACGATCGTGCATCGCCGTGCGGAGTTCCGCGCACACGAGCATTCGGTCAAGCAGATGCGGGCGACCCGAGCGCGTGTCATCACCGACGCGCAGATCTCCGCTGTCCGCGGTGACCCTCACGTGGCCGAGGTGGAGGTCACGATCAAGGGCCAGGAGCCGGAGCGGCTTCCCTGCGACCGGCTGGTCACAGCACTCGGGTTCACCGCGGACCTGGGGCCGCTGCTGAAGTGGGGCCTGGTGCTCGACAAGCGCTCGATCGTCACCGACTCGGCCGGCGCCACCAACATCCCCGGCGTCTATGCCGCTGGCGACATCGTCGAGTACCCCGGCAAGGTCAAGCTGATCGCGACCGGCTTCGGCGAAGCCGCCACCGCGGTGAACAACGCCTTCGTCCACCTGAACCCGAACCGCTCGCTGTTTCCGGGCCACCTGTCCGAACACCCACCGGAGCAGGTCGTCGCGGCAGCCGCGTCCACATGAGCGAGGACCCGGCTCCGATCCGGAGAGAGCTGGGCCGACGGTACGAAGACGCTCCGGGGAATACGAGTCGCAGAGAAAGAAGGGTTCGCGCAGGTGAACGAGCGTGAGGTTGTGGTAGTGGGTGCCGGTCTCGGCGCGGTTCGACTCGCGGAACTGCTCCGGCGGCACGGCCATCGGGGGCCCATCACGGTCGTCGGCGAGGAGCCTCACCGTCCCTACGATCGCCCGCCTCTGAGCAAGCAGGTGCTGAGGGGCGAACGCGACGGCACCGAGTTCGCCGGCCTGGACGGTCTGGATGTGCGGTGGCTGCTGGGTACGAGAGTCGTGGCGCTCGACACGAGCAGCAGGAAGATCGTCACCGACGACGGCCGGAACCTCGGCTATGACGTCCTCGTGCTCGCGCCCGGCGGTAGAGCGAGGTCCTTGCCGAGACTCGATGTCGGTCCTGGTGTCCACGTGCTGCGGACGATCGACCACGCCGCGGCCTTGCGCGACTGCCTGCGGCGGAGCAACCGCCTGATCGTCGTCGGCGCGGGCTTCATCGGCTGTGAGATCGCGGCCAGCGCCCGCCAGGTCGGTTGCCAGGTCGACCTGATTGAGGCCCAGTCCGCCCCGCTGGTCCGTGTCCTCGGGGCCGAGGCGGCGTCGAGGGTGACGAGGCTGCACCGGGAGCAAGGCGTGCGGCTCCACCTGGGTGCCACGGTCGGCAAGGTCCTCCACGACGACCGCGCGGTCAGCGGTGTGCAACTCGGCGACGGGACCACCATCGACGGAGGGGACATCGTCGTCGGGATCGGGATCGTGCCCGACACCGGTTGGCTGGACGGATCGGGTGTCGAACTCGATGACGGCATCGTCTGCGACGGCATCGGCCGGACGAACGTGCCGAACGTCTTCGCCGTCGGTGACGCCGCTCGATGGTGGCACCCGCTGGCCGGCGAGCACCGCCGTGTCGAGCACTGGACCACCACGGCTGACCAGGCGGCGACCGTGGCCGAGACGATCGTGGGCGCGGGCAGCGGGGAAGTCCCCGAACTCGCCGAGCCCCCGTACTTCTGGAGCGACCAGTACGAAGTGAAGATCCAGGGCATCGGCTTCATCGGGCCCGAGGACCACGTCGACACCGTGATGGTTCGCGACCGCCCTGTACTGCTGTACTCCCGCGACGGCGTCCTGCGCGGGGTGGTGGGCTTCTCCATTCCCGGCGCGGTCATGCGAACGAAAGCGCTCGTCCAACGCCGGGCGCAGGTCGGTGAAGCCATCGGAATGCTGACCGCGTGAGCCGAGTGGGCCTCATGTGGTACGGCTCCGAGAGCGACCGATGAACAGGCCGAGGCATTGCCCGTCGGCGCTGGCGACCGGCAAGGCCCCGCGCCTCACCACGACGCGGCGTCGACTGAGGCCGCGCACCACAATCCGGCGTTGACCGAGGCCACGCGCATTCGACCACCCTCTCGCCGGGCCCACGAGCGGCCCATCGGAACGGTGCGACGCAACCGTTCGGAGGTCCGTCCCGGTCCGCCGGGTGAGCTTGATCCCGATGCCGCCGTCGGCCTGGTGGGCCGTCGCGGGCGCCGGATCGCTCGGGGGAGAACGTCACCAACTGGAGGTCCCTCATGTCCACCGTCCATCCACCACGGCAACCGCTCGCGGGACTACGTGTCCTTGAGTGCGCCAGCTTCGTGGCCGGCCCTTCCGCAGGTATGACGCTCGGCCAGCTCGGAGCCGACGTCATCCGGGTCGATCCGATCGGCGGAGCAGCGGACTACCGGCGATGGCCGGTCTCCGTACGCACCGGCGAGAGCCTCTACTGGACCGCGCTCAACAAGGGCAAGCGCTCACTCTCGGTGGACCTGCGTACGTCGGAGGGCCGCGAACTGGTGGTGGCGCTCGCCACGGCGCCGGGACGTGACGGCGGCGTCCTGGTGGACAACAACGTCGGGCGGCCGTGGCTGTCCTACGACGCCCTGGTCCAGCGACGTCCGGATCTCATCCAGGTGCACATCCAGGGATACCCGGACGGGCGCCCGGCGGTCGACTACACCGTGAACGCCGAGGTGGGCGTGCCCGACATCACCGGCCCGGCCGGCGTGGCGGAACCGGTCAACCATGTGCTGCCCGCCTGGGACCTGCTCACCGGCATGACCGCCACGACCGGTCTCCTCGCCGCCCTGCACCGACGGGACCGCGAGGGCGAGGGGACCTTCCTCCAGATCGCTCTGGCCGACGTGGCCATGGCGGGTGTGGCCAGCATGGGCTGGCTGGCGGAGGCGGACGAGCACGGTACCGACCGGCCGCGCCACGGCAACCATGTCTACGGCAGCTTCGGTGTCGATTTCGCCACCAGCGACGGCCATCGCGTCATGGTCGTGGCTCTCACGGCCAGGCATTGGGATGCGCTGCGCACCGTCACCAACACCGAGAAGGTCTTCTCCGCGCTCGAAGAGGCGCTGGGTGTCGACCTGACCGTGGAAACCGATCGCTACCAGCTTCGTGAGACCATCGCCGCCGTGCTGCGTCCCTGGTTCGCGGCCCGCACCCTCTCCGAAGTCAGCCGAGACCTGCAGGCGGCCCAGGTGCTCTGGAGCCGTTACCGGAGCATGTCCCAGACGGTCGGGGAATTCCGGGATCTCCGCTCGCCCTCGGTGCTCGCCGAGGTCGACCAGCCGGGCATAGGCCCGGTCGTCTCGGCCCGCTCCCCCTTGAGGACCGGCGCCGGATACGGTGAGTCCGCGGTCGCGCCGAGGCTGGGGGAGCACACCGACGAGGTGCTCACGGAGGTGCTCGGCCTCGACACAGCCGAACTCGGACGACTGCATGATCGCGGCATCGTGAGCGGGGTCGTCTGAGCAACGGGCCGCCGTGCCTTCCCCCGTTGACGGCAGGTCTGGGGCTCCTACGACATCTCCGCACGACCGCCGACATCCTCGACGCCCCGTGTTGCGGCCCTCTGGGGCAGGCCCGCACACCATCCGATCCTCATCACCGCGATCACCACGCACGAGAGGGTGCGGATCACGTTGACCAGCACCGCGTTCCAGCCCCGGGGACACCCCCAGAGCCACCCGGCAGCCCGGCCCCGAATGCCGTGAGCACACCGACACGGTCCCCGCCTCGCGCGGCGCGAGCCGGGCCCACCACAACGACCACTCGCCAAGGGAGCGGTGTGATGACCGAACCGGTCCGGCAGGTACTCATCACGGACGTCGTGCTCCGTGACGGCTTCCAGATCGAGCCAGTGACCATCCCGACATCCGACAAACTGCGCCTCGCTCGGGGTCTGATCGACGCCGGCCTGACCTCCCTGGAGGTCGGTGCGTTCGTCCACCAGGGCAAGGTGCCGCAGATGGCGGATACCGACGAGGTGGTGAAGGCCCTACGGCCGAGCACCGGCACCGCGCTGCACACCCTCGTCTTCAACGAACACGGCGCGCGGCGCGCCTTGGCGGCAGGCGCCCGACACGTACGGCTCGTGGTCTCGGCCACCGACGGCCACAGCCGGGCCAACGCCGGGGCCGACACGGCAACGGCACTTCGCCGACTGGAATCCTGCGCCGCTGTGCTGCGCGAGCACGGCGTCCACATCGAGGGATCGATCGCCACGGCGTTCGTGTGCCCGTACGACGGCCAGACCCCGCCCGACCGCGTGGTGGAACTCGCCCGCCGCCTCACCACCCTGGGTACGAAGGTCGTCCACCTCGCCGACACCATCGGCGCGGCCGGCCCGGCGCACATCCGACGGACCGTCTCGGCCGTGCGCGAGGCGCTGCCCGACCAGTCCCTCGGCCTGCATCTGCACAACACCTACGGCATGGCCTCCGCGAACGCCTGGGAGGCCATGCAACTGGGCGTGCACAGGTTCGACGCCGCCCTCGGCGGGATCGGTGGATGCCCCTTCGCTCCCGGCGCGGCCGGCAACATCGCAACAGACGACCTGGTCAACCTCTGCCACAACGCCGGCATCGGCACCGGAGTCGACCCGACGAAGCTGGTCGTGGTGCGTGACCACCTCCGCACGCTGCTCGGCAGGAAACTGGACTCGGCGCTCTCAGCCGTGCCCGCCGCGCCCGTGGCGCTGAGCGACTGACCCACCCACACGACCCCGACGCCGGTGTGAGTCAGCAGCAGGCCGGCGCGCCGATACCGGTTGCCACCAGTCGGCCGCTGACGCTGCAGGTGAGCCTGCCCGCGATGGGCGCGGCCACCCGGCCGAGGTGCCCGGTGAGTGGTTCGGAACCCTGGCCCTTGCGGTCTGGATGATCCCGCTTGTCATGGGCGCGTCCCTGGCCCGGTCCCAGCGGCCTCGAAGGTTCAGCCCTCCGCCAGGCGTATAGCGACTTTCTGGGGGCCGGTCTGCCGACCACACGCTCCGCGCCCCCAGTCGTTGACACGGTCCCGCATTGGCTATACCGTCTCGTTGGAGCGAGCGCTCCAATCGCATGGTCGGTCGTTCCCGATGCGTGTCCGGTGCCTGGCCGGGCCCGTGGCGCGCACTCGCTATGTGGACGAGGGGGCTTGAGCCAGATGGGTGCCGTGATGTTCGCGGCGATTCCGTGCCGGGCGGGCACATGGCGCGAGTCGCCGACGTGCTCGTCGACCGCGCTCCGGATCCCACCCTGGGCTCATCAGTCTCGACCCGGTTGTGCTGGACGGCAGCCCTGCGCTGAAAGCAACTCGTCCACCCCCGGGTCCCTGATGGTGACCCTGGACAAGTGGCGGCGGCGTACCCCGCCGCATGCGGCCGATGTGTTGTCGAGGCAGGGAAACACTCGGTGCTCATCACCACCTTTGGCAGAGCGTCGAGGCCACCGAACGCCTTGTCGATCATCTGATGCGAGCCGCCGACCGAGCATGCCCGACCGAGAACCGAGAGGTGCGATGAACAGCGAACCGTCGACCACTGGCCCCACCTTCACCGGAGTCGTCGAGCACGGAGACGCGCGCGGTCGTCAACTCGGCTTCCCCACCGCCAACCTGTCGGTTTCCGGTCCGGCCGCGCTGGACGGCGTCTGGGCGGGCACCGTCACCACACTGGATGACGGACGCATGCTGCCTGCGGCCATCTCGATCGGCCGTCGAACCACCTTCTACCGGCGGGGCAGCCGACTGCTGGAGGCGCATCTGCTCGATGTGGACGTCGACCTCTACGGCCGGGAAATCACCGTCCGGCTGGGACTGCTGATCCGGCGCCAGATCCGCTTCACCGGCGTCGAGGAGCTCGTTCGGCAGATAGGGCTGGACGTCCAGGAGGTGCGATCCTGGGCAGCGATACCAGGTGCGATCGCTATCGGTTCACTGGATGCCGATGGGAGGGCGGCGTGACCGGCCTGGCCCGCCCTGCCGTGGCCGGCGGACCGCCGCGCTGGGCCGTGGCACGGGTGGCGTCTGCGGTGGCGGCCCAGAGGGCGGGCGCGGCGGGCCAAGCCGGGATCGACGTGCGAAGGCTGGCCCGTGAGGTCGGGCTCAGTCGTGGTCTGGCTTCGGCCTGTCTGCGCGTGGTCAATGAAAGTTCGTGAAACGCCTTGCCCTCGACGGCTGCCGTCAGCCTCTCGCCCGCCAGATACGCATGTGTCGTGCCTGGTTTGATAGGAATTGCCCGGGTTTCGCAGTGGTGGGGCAAGTTCCCCCAGGTGAGACCGACACTCACGCCCTAGTGGTCATCAGCTTCCGCGATCAGCTTCCGTAGGGCCTTGCGGAAAACCTCACGGATGTCGAAGGCGGCGACCTCTACCATGACGGCGGCGACCGTCGGAATCTTATCGAGGCCAAGCTTCTCCGCAGCCGCGTGCGATTCCTGTGGAGTCCAGGGGTTCGCCCTGTTGGAGACAACTGAACCCATGGTCAACCAGTACAGAACAGAGAAGAACCGGGCAGCCTGTGCGTTCGACCTTCCGGCGCTGACGATCGAGCGCATAGCCGGCTCGTAGAAGCGGGTCATCATGTTCTTGCCCAGCCAGGCCCGTCCGTGCATGAGGACGATCAGGTCGGCATGGGCCGCCCACATCTCGTATGCGGCATCGAAGCGCATCTCAGTCGCCGTCGCCCAGTCGAGGGTGTCCGCGACCTCGGGGAATCCGGCAGCCACGTGATCGGCACAGATGTCGAGCAAGCCCTCGAAGCTGCCACACCGCCGGTAGACCGTGACATGGTTCGTTCCGAGGGCGTCTGCGACCCTTCTCAGTGAGAGCGCGTCCGGGCCCTCCAGCCTCAAGATCTCGAGCGCTGCCTCGGCGATCGTTTCGGGGGTCACGGTTTCCGGGCTTGATCTCATCTTGGCCACTGGATTAGCCGTCATGCAGGGGACTGTACCAGTGTTGCACGATGGCGCCGCCAGCTGTCGGCCGGTCGCTCTACTAAGGGTTCGTCGCGTGCTCCGACGGCGTGGTGCGATCCCCAGCCTTGAGAATGGACTGCTCGGTCCAGATGGTCTTCCCGCGCTGACCGTAGCGGCTGCCCCAGCGAGCAGTGAGTTGAGCGACCAAGTACAGGCCGCGACCTCCCTCGTCGGTCCAGAGGGCCCGCCGAAGGCGGGGCTGGGTGTTGCTGGGGTCTGTGACCTCGCAGACCAGTACGTCCTCGCGGATGAGGCGCAACCTGATAGGGCCACCGGCGTAGCGGACGGCGTTGGTGACCAGCTCGCTGGCCACCATTTCGGTGGTGAAGGCCAGCTCGTCCAGCCCCCATTCGGCCAGCTGGCGGGTGACTGCCTCGCGGGCGTCGGCGACAACGGCGGGGTCGGCCGGGAATTCCCACTCGGCGACGGCATCGTCCGGCAGACCCCGTGTGCGAGCCAGGAGCAGGACGATGTCGTCGCGGTGTGAAGAGCGGGGGGCGTCAGCGAGGAGGGTATTGCCGATCCGGCCCAGGGCCTGGCCGGTGCGGCAGAGCGTGACCAGCTTGTCTCTCAGTCGCCGAATGCCGATCTCGAAATCGCAATTGTCCTCTGCGATCAGGCCATCGGTGTAGAGGGCGAGGACGCTGCCGGGATCCAGGTCGATCTCGGTGGTCTCGAAGGGCATACCGCCCACTCCCAGCGGGGGGCCGACGGAGACCTCGACGAGCTGGGCAGTGCCGTCGGGACGGATCACGATGGGCGGAGGGTGTCCCGCACTGGCCAGTGTGCAGTGGCGAGTGACCGGGTCGTAGACGGCGTACAGACATGTGGCACCCACGGGGTCGGGGTCGGTCTCCTTGGCCAGATGCTGGACCCGGTCGTCGAGGCGGGTGAGGACCTCGGTGGGGTCGAGCTCGAGGTCGGCCAGGGTGGACACGGCAGTGCGCAGGCTACCCATGGTGGCGGTCGCGTGCAGGCCGCGGCCGACGACGTCGCCGACAACGAGCGCGGTCCGCAAGGACGGAAGTGCCAGGACGTCGAACCAGTCGCCGCTGATCTCGGCTTCGTTGTCCGCCGGAAGGTAGAAGCCCTCGGTCTCCGCCGCCGCGGTGCTGGTCACGGTCCGGGGCAGCAACTGCTGCTGCAGGGCGATGGCGGCGCGGCGCTCGCGGGTGTAGCGGCGTGCGTTGTCCACGCTGAGTGAGGCCCGGGAGGCAATCCCTTTCAGCAGGTCCGCGTCCTCCGTTCCGAACGGCTCGGGTCGGTCGGTGCGCCAGACGGAGACGCCACCGAGCAGGAGCCCGCGCGCGAACAAGGGACTCGCCGCCAACGAATGCCCGCGCTCTGGAACGTAGAGCTTGATCAGCTCGGAATCGTTGAGTTGGGCGCGCGCCCATTCAGGTTCGATGATCAGGGTCTCGCCGTGCTGAATCGCTCGAAGACTGGGATGATCCGGCAGGGCGGCAACACTCTCACCCGGACTGAGGAGACCGGCGGGCCATGTGCCGCTGGCTGCGGCCACGGCAATTCGGCGCTGGTGCGTTTGCCCACCGCCAAGCGTCTTGGGGGGCTCATCACCATCGAGTACGGCTTCGGCGAGATCCACTGATGCGAGATCCGCGAAGGCGGGGACGAGCACGTCCACCAGGTCTTGCGCACACTGGGTGACGTCGAGGGAAATGCCGATACGTGCGCCGGCCTCATGAAGCAGTTGCAGGTGGCGGCGAACGCGCTCCTGTGCGGTGATGTCGGCGAAAATCGCTGCGACGCCCGCCGGGGCGCCCTGGGCGTTCTCCAACCGGAAAGCCGACAGCGACAGGGTCCGCTCCCGCTCCGAAACGTGCGGCGGACGCACCCGTTGCTCCTTCCCGATCACAGGGATGCCCGTCGCCAGCACCTGGCGCAGCACGGCCTCGGCCCCCGTGGTGGACATGACCTTCTGCAGTTGGCTGCCACGGAACAGGGGGGGCCCGCCCGGCATATCCGCGGCGGTGTTGGCCCGCACGATGTTCAGATTCGTGTCACAGATGCCGACCCCCACCCGGTCCTGGGCCAGAAACGACCGGAGAAGGGATACACCCTGTGCCCATTCCGTCACGCACCGGGCGGGGGTCGCCAGGATCAGGAACTCGGAGGAAGGCTCCAACCGCGTCACCCAGAAGGTGACGTCGATCGAGTCACCGGACCGGAGGCCCAGCCGCGCTTGGCCCGCCGCAGGAATCCCGGCCTCGCACGGTACGACTGTGGGTGCATCGGCGAGCAGCTTCCAGACCGGCTGACCACACACCTCGCCGGCCGTGCGGCCCACCAGGTCCGCCGCTGCGCTGGACCACCGCAGTACCGTGCCCTCATCGCTGAGCACAGCAGTCGCCAGCGGGCCGAGGGATGCCGCCCAGTGTTCGGCCTGGTCAGTAGGCATGCTCATCTTGCTCCTTACTGACGGTGAAACCAGCTTAGCCTCGGGCTTTCGTGTGGCAGGGCGTCCGATGGATGATCAGAAATGCGGAGAGTGCTCCTGACCTGCAACGATGGGACTTGTCTAGGGTCCAGGTCGTCGCGTGAAAGAAGCACTCTCCAGGTGAAGAAGCGTATCGGGTCCTATCCGCGTGTCCGTTCCGAGGGCGGCGGTCGAGGGGCGGTCTCCCAGGCCGGTGGTGTGCTGCTGATCGAGACGGTCCGCAAGACCGGCCTGGACAGGGCGATATCGGCGGCGCTCGCACCGTGGCGGCATCCTCGGGCGGTGCACGACCCGGGCAAGACTGTGCTGGATGTGGCCCTGGCGGTGGCGCTGGGCGGGGACTGCCTGGCCGATGTGGGCATGCTGCGGGCCGAGCCTTCGGTGTTCGGGCCGGTCGCTTCCGACCCGACCGTCTCCCGGCTGATCGACAAGCTCGCCGCGGCCGGACCGAAGGCCCTGACTGCCATCCGGGCCGCACGGGCTGAAGTGCGCGAACACGTCTGGCGGCTGGCCGGGACTTCCGCACCGGATGCCAGCGGGCAGGTGATCGTGGACCTGGACGGTGTCCTCGTCCTGGCGCACTCCGAGAAGCAGGACGCCGCTGCGACCTGGAAGAGAACCTACGGACACCACCCGCTGATGGGGTTCGTGGACCACGGCCCCGGCGGCACCGGGGAGCCGGTGGCCGCCCTGTTGCGGCCCGGGAACGCGGGCAGCAACACCGCGGCCGACCACATCACCACCACCCAGCTCGCCCTGGCCCAGATGCCCAAAGCCCTGCGGCGGGGACGGCAGACGCTGATCCGTACCGACTCCGCCGGCGGCACCCACGAGTTCGTGGCCTGGCTCGCAAAGCCGGGGAGGTGGCTTTCGTACTCCGTCGGCATGACCATCACCGACCAGATTCACCAGGCCGTCCTCAAAATCCCGGCCTCAGCCTGGACTGCGGCGATCGAGCCCGGCGACACGATCCGCGAAGGGGCCTGGGTCGCTGAACTCGGCGGCGACTGCCTCACAGGCTGGCCGAAGGGAATGCGCCTGATCGTCCGCAAGGAACGCCCGCACCCCGGCGCCCAGTTGCGCCTCACCGACGCCGACGGTCACCGGCTTACCGCGTTCGCCACCAACACCACCCACAGCCCGATCGCCGCGCTCGAACTGCGGCACCGCAGGCGAGCCCGCGCCGAAGACCGCATCCGAGGCGCCCGCGCCACCGGCCTGCGCAACCTCCCCCTGCACGACACCGCCCAGAACCAGATCTGGCTGGAGATCGTCCAACTCGCCCTCGACCTGCTGGCCTGGCTGCCCATGCTCGCCCTGACCGGTAAGCCCCGCCTCTGGGAACCCCGCCGCCTGCGGCTCTGCTTGTTCTCCGCCGCCGCCCAACTGATCACCACCGCCCGCCAACGGCACCTCAGGTTCGCCGGTCACTGGCCCTGGACCGATGTGATCACCAGAGCGATCAAACGGCTCGAAGCACTCCCAAACCCCAGCTGACCAGCGGCACCAACCTGTCCCGACCAGCAGAACCACTCACCACCGAGCCGTGGAACCCGGCGCCCACCCGACGCGACAGCCGGGCCACCGCCATGCCCGCAACCCGCACCCGAACGCGAATCGGCCGCCAACCGAAGCTGACGGCCAATCACGAAAGATCGAGGTTAGTTATGCAGCTCGATTTTGGCGGCATGGACGAAGCGTGTTTCTGCCTCACTAAATTGGTCAACGGCATCCAAGTACGAGCTGCTGGAGATCGGAGCACCAAACGTCCATCCCTCTAGGAGGGCTCCGAATTCCTCGTCGTCCAGAGCGTCGGGTGGCAGTGCGCTCCGGGCCTCGCGGCAGGACCGTTCCGCTGCCAGCGCGCCATGAGCATCCTGCCCACCTGGTTCATAGGATCCTGAGGAGCTGCTGGAGCGATGACGGCCCAGTTCGGCCAGCGCCTGCATGAGCTCTATAGCGGCAGCACTCACGCTTGGTGATTGATCATTGACTATTCGGCCGACTTTACCCAATGCTCTCTCGTAGATGGCCTGCTTGCCGAGGTAGTAGCTCATCCTCTCAGCGGCATGCGCCATTCCTGCGGCAGGGGCGGCTACGTCATCAGGTCCCTCTAGTTCAATGATTGTCTGAGTTTCTTTGAGGATTGCTAGAGCGTCGTCAATGGTTGCCTTCCCGGTCCTGATGCTCTCCTCCGATGGTCCTTCCTCGTTATCCATGACGAATCGTTCACCCAGCTCCTTTACGCGATTCGCGGCCAGGAGGAAAGAAGCGTACGCCTCCCGCTGGATACCGCGACGCCACTGCCGGTGAGCCGCATTTGCCTCGGCGCGAACAGCGTCCAGCGCCGCACGGTATGCAGAGTGGGCTTGCGCCAACCCCGCCTCGCTGGTGGCCTCTGCCGAACGCAAAGCGGCCTTCATCTGCCATCGGCCGATGAGCATGCTGACAGGAATCCCGATGAACGCCACTCCGGCCGCGGACAGCGCGCCTACCACCTCAAGATCCATGCCGGTCATGGTGCCGTGATCCCTGATGCTCGCGCCAGAGGGCTGTTGCCCAACCGCTGACGTCGGCCTCCACTCTTGAGTGGGTGGCGCCGCTCGATGCCCGGCTGCCCACGCGTCCCACGCCACCTTTGGCCGGCCCGATGTCCTTCCGTAGGAGCGCTGAAGGCACGTCAGTAGATGTCGACCACCAAGTTCTTCTCCCAGTAGTCCTCAGCAACCACTCAGGGGCCCGACTCGCGATCTGCATCAGGCTCCTGACCTGGTGCGTCAGTGTCGGGTGGCGGGATTTGAAGCCATGACCTCTTCGTCCCGAAGCAACTTGGGCGGGCAGTCAACCTTGGCCTGCTGCGCCCCTCACCTGCCGCGATCGTCCGCAGGTGTGCATGGTTGTCCGCCGCTGTGCGCTGGCGTTGTCACGCAGTTAGACACTCACCGCTGCTGCTCCCTATGACCGCGAGTGGTCGGCTGATGCTCCTGGCTCAGCGCATCTCGACTTTGGAGCCGTAGTTGACCGCACCACGTGGCACGGCCGTGGCACACCGCCCGCTGCCATTGATGTCAGCGACGAACGCCGATCAGCTTCCGATTCTGGTCCGTAGCTCTAGCCGAGTCGGTCAGCTTCGGTCATACCGGCCGCTTCACGGCTTTGGAGGCTGCGGTTGCTGCGCTAGAGATACAGCACTGCACTGTCGCGCAGTCAGTCTTGATTAGAGGGAGATAACAGAAGTGTCAAAAGTGATTGATTTTGATCTTTACGCATCGAAAATCAACAATTGGCAC
>Ga0307516_10002167_pt1 | contig 26608 bp, 34 predicted proteins | sample 19_EM_MG_FD_203310 | JGI IMG/M metagenome (GOLD analysis project Ga0307516, IMG submission 203310) | Populus trichocarpa ectomycorrhiza microbial communities from riparian zone in the Pacific Northwest, United States - 19_EM | ecosystem: Host-associated > Plants > Roots > Unclassified | place...
CCGCCCCCTCCCCCCCCCCGCGCCCCCCGCGCGCCCCCCCCCCCCGCCCCGCCCCCCCCCCCCCCCCCCCCCCCCCCCGCCCCCCCCCCCCCCCCCGGAAGGCACCAGATCATCGTTTCGCTCGATCAAGACTATTCTTTGCGAGACGAGAGCGGGGCGACGGTTCGGAGAGATGACCTTCCGCTCCAGCCAGGCAACTACTAGAGTACATTCTTACGGGTGGTGGGTTCTTGCGACCCGCCGCTGCCTGAAAATAGGTTCCATCAATGGCAATAATGAAGCTTGGCTAGTTCGTACGATGTCGTTGTCTACCGGAACCCGTGTCGCATCGCTTCCGTGAACGAGGCGGACGGTGCCATCCACGCGCTCCTTAGTAGCTACATACGGTGTGGGACGACCGTCACAAATGCGTCTGCCCGGCTTCTGATGGTCATGGTGCGTCGACCCGCTTCTGCGTTGGCATTTCAGGCATGCAGTGCAGGCAGATGTGAGGAGCTAGCGAGCCCAGCTTGGAGCTCGACTTCCCGCCTGGTTCCGACTTGGTGGGTGAGATCGTGGGGGTCCGAGGGGTGGAGAAAGGATGGAGCTTGAGCAAAAAAGATGGGGAAAGCCTCCAAATCACCAGGTCGTATTCCCAACGTTCGCCATGGCCCGGTCCGGTCTAGTGACTTCTAGGACCGTCACTATCGAGTCATTCCAATTGAAAGACCTCGGAAGTCCGTGCTCGACCGTGGTTCGTCCCGTGGGTCTAATGCTGCCGGTCCTAGTCCTACATAGACAATCAGCAGTAGTCCAGTCCGCTTACAGAGCGAGCATCCGCGGGATGCGCGGCCAGGAGCATCAGGTAGCTCACCACTCACAGCCTGTCGCTTAAGATCGCATGCGAGTAACGAATAAACAAACAGCCTGTCGTTACATATCTAGCACCCAGACCCTCGCAAGCCACTCCGCCTCTCCCTCTTGGTTCCTGGCCTTTCTCTGGGGGATCCACAGTGGAGACTAGCGCTGGCGGCTACTTAATACCAGCAAGCACTATGTATACATATCTATCATATACGGTTGCTAGTGACTTCTGCGAACAAATCCTTGTCCAATCGGGGCAAATAAGTAGCGGTTGGAATGTACATAACCGCATGGTCTGCCGCCCCATTACCTTGGATGATTGCCTTGACAGCGTGTCCAGCAAAAGCCAAAGTGTTCTCTACCAGATCACTCTGACAGTGCGCTTGGATCCAAGTAAGCAATGGTGAACTGCTGGGCCTAAAGGTGATAGCAGCACAAGATGGCTCCGAACCCCCCCCTCCCCCCCACTCTGGGGTCTCCACAGCACCTGACTTGCTCCTTCTATGTAGCTGGTTCTCGCCTTAGTACAGAGTTGGAGTAGCGGTGTGGGACTGGTGAAGGAAGTTGCTGATGGAGGGGCAGTGATAGGCTGGATTGCGACAACAAAAGCTTTTCATTCAGCGACGTTTTTTTTTCTTGTCACTCACAATTCACGAGATATAACTCGGTCGCCGTCCGATTTTATGTGGTTTAGCGTGCCAAAACTGGCCAATTAGGATGAAGGCACTTTGATTGCCCCAGTTGGAACTCCGTTGGATTGCTAGCGTGAGGCGACGAGAGATTTTCTTCACGGCGTCGCGTAGCCTCTCCAGCAGCCACAATGAAAGCCAATTGTGAATTCCCTCCAATGTCGAACTTATGCTAACACTGAGTGGCAGAATGTCGTCTCTCCTCTGCTTCCTCCGTCTCCTCCGCCTCCTCTGCCTCACGGTTTACCTTCCAGCTACTGGGTAGCATCAGCGTCACGCCTATCACCGAGTTCATGAACGCTGATGTGTGCAACAAATTTTTTTCATACACAACTCTGCCGAGCCCACGCTATCCTACAATTAGCGCAGCCCAGCTAAAACTGCTTCCGTCGTTTTACAATAGTCCGTTGAAACTCTTTCAACTGCCAAAATCTCCACTTATCATCCTCCTCGACGCTAAAGGTTTCGACTGAAAAGTTTCAACGCACTTTGATTGTCCCTATATATTCTGGTGTATGTATTTACTGAAGGCACAAAGACGCCGGGGTACATACTGAGAAAATTAGCCGTTTTACTAACGGCTTTTATCTCCTACAACCCGTGTTCTGCGCCTAATGTCTCCAACAAGCCACGAGTGATTGTTAGTGACCTGAAATGAGAATTCGCCGTGGCGGATATGTCGCCAGCACGAGCGACAGACAAGACCCGCAGTGCCGCACAAGCACCTCTACAGCCCCATGGCTTGCGCACCGACAATACCCCATCTCAGCCATGGGCGAGCCAGATTCCCCAATCGCTCTCCCGGACAAGACCGGCAGAAAACTGGATTACGGGCCTACGCTGCACAGATGCAACCGATTTTCGGGAGAGAAATAGAGGGTCGCCCGAGCCACACCACAGCCAGGAGAAGGAGGAGACGGATCTGCAGCTGGACAGTGAAGACTTGGACTCGGGGAGGTGAGATGGAGGGTGCGGGGGACGCCCAAAAGAGGAGGTTGCGCAATAATTCTCGCCTTATATTCTGGAAAAAGCTCTTCCTCCCCGGCGTTCGATCTGTAAAGGGTTGAGGGCCACTACGCTCCCAATTGCCGGAAGTCACATACCTAATGAAGTGTGGAGGAAAGGAGGGAATGCTTTGCGTTAACGCGATCGCTGTCGCTACTTGATCTGCGTGAGCAATCTTCAACAAAAGAATCTCACGATGGCTGTCTGATTTCTTATTCTAACCGAACGATACCAAGTCAATTATCTGTTAGGCGTAGTCATAGTACAAGCAGCAAAGTAGAATAATTTCTCGTCCAAAAATGTTACTTCCAACCTAGACGACGCAAAAGTAGCCCGAAATAACCACAGGCAACGCCAAAACAAGCCCAGAAACAACCCGGCGACAAGTGGGAAATGAGCAAGTGAACCCGAACGACTACGTCCATCACCCCGCTTCTTGGTGAGTGTGGTATAACAGCAGTACCCTCAATACAAAACCCCGATGTACTCAGCAATCTGCCGCGTACGTTCTGCAATGGCGGTATCGGGCGGCAAAGCTGGCAGCCCGAGCAGAGCAGCAGCCGCCTAGCATTTACGGGCTAGCAATCGTGAAAATTTAGCAACGCTCATATCCACTGACGAGGAATACTTGCCGATCAACGCGAAGAGATCGCGGCGAGTGTTCGGGAGTGGATCGCCTTGAGGCACCCCGGCCGGGTAGCGAAGCAGTGTGGTGAAAGAGGAGGAGATATTTAACAGTCTCGTCGGCAAGAGTCCGCGCCTAGTTCAACTGTAAGCCATGCTAGTTACCGAAGCGGGGATAGGCAGGCATACTCATTCTGAAGCTGTTCAATCCGGTCTTGAAGTCGTCCAATCTGGTCTTGAAACTATCCAAGAACAGCCACCAATTGCAAGTGATTCGCATTCGCCTGCTGTCGAATCACATTCAGCTGCTGTCTAATCGAATCCACCTGCTGTCTAATCGCATCCAGCTGCTGTTGCGGAGTAGCGTTACCGACTACTGCGGGCATGCTGGGAGCCAAGGCGATTTCGTCTTGGATGCCTTGCAGATGATTGGCAGTGGCTGCAATATTCGGTTGAGCCATAGTGCAGAGGGAGGGAGGAGCGAAGTGTTGAGCAGAGGATGATTGCTTGCGTGGAGGGGCCCGTTAAGTACATATCTACTGCTAGCGACAGGCGTTCAACTCATCTACAGCATCACATGGGAAACGAAAAAGTAGGGCAATCTAGTGGATAGCTTCAAAAAAGCATGGCATTTGAGAGGTCTACTATAAAACGTATAATACAATCAATACGCCCAGCCGGAGGTACAGATCCACCCCCGCGGCCCCTAGTACGCCATCCGATTCCTGGGCACAACCATCCTCTTCAACGTTTTCGCCTCCTCTTCTGCAACTGCCAGCGCATCATCAAAAGCCTTGATGACCTTCTCGTACAACCTATCCCTGACATCCTCTCTCTCTAACTCCTTCCTCTCACCAACCGGGAACAGCGCCCTCCTCAATTCCCTCGCCGCCTTGCTCACCGCGACCCCTAGGTCCTTATCGAACCACCTAGTCAACTGAAACTCGAAATCCTCTTCGCTACCAATCTGCCCCACTTTTATGTTACCGATCACTTCAGACTTGTTGCTGCTCCAATCTTCAAGCGCAGGACACCTGGAACTGTCTTTGATGATGAGCCACAAAAAGACCCACATGAAGCTCTGTAAATCATCGTAGTAGATATGCCGAAAGTCCGGGTAGCGCCTGAGTGCGTCAAAGCTCATGAACTCGAATGTCCCAGTGCGCTCGGGGACAGAGCTGTGGCGACCGATAGCATCCGCCCCAATGGCGTGGTCGTGGTCAATAAGGAATCCGTGAAAGCCGTCAATGCGTGGACGGGAGGCGATGGTGATCATAATATTGTTGACGCTTATGTCACGGTGGAGGATGTGGCCATCGATTAACAGGGAGCGGTGACCGCGGACAGCGTCACGCATGGCAAGAAGAAGCTCAACGGGGTCAGCGAACTCGTCGATGGGCTTTCCGCGGCTCATCAGCACCTGTGTGCTGATACGGTCTGGGACTGGTTTTCAGCTGTTCCCACAACGGCCTCAGAACCCACCTCGCCCACTGGCTCGTACTGTGCAGTCATTTGCTGCTCCTCTGTGCTGTTCCTCAAGGACAAGAGCCGAGGACTAGAATCGTGGGCGTTAGATAGTTTGGCTTTTTTGTGGGGGTAGCCGGGCGGGTCGTGGGGCGGGTCGTGGGGCGGCCGTCTCTCAATAGATACCATGGCCAGCTGGTTCCGAAGATTTTAGCCAACAGTGGGGGCCCTTCTCACTGCGGCGTCGGGAGTGTGGGATTGAGGGCTACTTTGTCGGAGCGAGTGTGGCGACGGTCCCTTATTGATCTTCCACCGGAGATCAAGAGCAACTGCTGATTTGATGTACTGATCACCAAGGATCTCGCGGATGCTCAGTCCCTGGTCATGGGCGATATATTCGGCGACTCCCTTGACCTTGTGTTTGTGACAAGACTGGAGCATGATACCCTCATGCTCGCGACCGGGATAGCGCCAGGAAACCTTCAAGACCCATGGAAGCTCTGTGCTCTTACTGTCCGTTGGTCGTGCAGTCCAGCAGGTTGTCCCACGTGTCACTATGGCATGTGTGGTGAAGAATGGCTCACCCCGGATGATGCGGTCTCCGATAGTGATGGTATCGGGTGCAGCAGTGGTGGCACTGGTGGCTGGGGTGGTGGCAGGGGTGGCAGGGGTGGCAGGGGTGGCGGGGTCGACAGCGAATCCCATCTCCTTCAAGCTCATGCCTAGATAGCCATTGTAGACCCGACAAAAAACGTTCAGGCCTTGGGTGGTGCTGAGGTCAACCGAGCTGGACGCAAATGCACCGGAGCGCGTGTATACCCAACAGCGCAGGGTGGAATTGATGACCGTGAAGCCATGGACGAACTGACGATCTGGCTGGCGGTGAAAGACGTGTCGCGCATATCCGGCCAATTGCAATACCACCTTCGGATTGAGGTCCATAAGACCCTGAACGCACTTCAACTCAGCGATGACCTGAACATACTTCCAATCGTACTCCTTCCTCCCCTCGCCCTTTGTCTCCTCCCCCCTTCCCTCGCTCTTCTTTTTCTTCTTTCCCGCGCCCTTCTTTCTTTTCTTTTTTCCCACACCCTTCTTTCCCTTCTCCTTTCCCCTCTTCTTGCTTTCAGCTGACTGGTTGGTACCCATAACATCCTGTTCAAGTCCGATCACATTCATCTTGGCACTGGATTTCTGAGGTGGTGCATAGAGGAAGAGGTCGAGTTTTCACTTGACGGTGGGATGGCTGAGGGGTTAGTTCGCCGATGTCTCTAAAAATTGCCCGCAGTTCTCTAGCTCCATAACCTTACGGCACTTCTTGTCGTAGGCCTCAAACCAATCGATGACCTTATTCTGCTGTGGATTGTCGGGGAAGAGTTTCGGGACCGGCGGGTCATTGATTTCCGGGAAGAAGTGATCGAAGAAGCTCATATCCCCAACCTCGGAGAACCATATATGGCGTTTCAGCTCGTTTTCCAACCGCGGAGTGATATCGTCGAGTAGAAAGGGGGCTGTAGAAGCTCGCGGACGTGGCTTTCACTGGAGTAGCAAGGGTATCTGCTCTGGCAATGCTCGCTTGGTGGACTACTGGTGTGACAGGCCGTGGAATTGCTATCAACTGTTGAAGGCACTCAATAGTGTTTTTCAGTGGAAAGTCATCGTGGGAGCAAAAGTGATAGACCGATGACAAGAAGGGTACCAGTGTATCAACGCGGGTGGTGGGAAATGTGGGATCGTAGAAGACGACTGCGAGAATGCGGTCTTTCGTCAGAACAGAGTCAGGATCATCAGCCCACAAAGCTACCTGGGGAAGCGCTGTCTGAAGCTGAGTTCTGAGAGAACTGGTGAAGTCATTGAGAGAAAGGAGTGTTGTCAAACGCGTGTGCAGAGCTGACTCGTCCACTTCTTTGACGTGCTCCGCGATAAGTTGGAAGAGGCCTGACAACTGGTTGCGCCATGTCTCGGAACGCATCTTGTCAGTGTCGTACTGCGACGCCATTGAGAGGGTTTTTGTTGTTTCGTTTATACGATTGCCGTAGTTTGGGTAGGTTCTGTGTGTGGATGGGGACCGGGGGGAGGTGGACCGGGGGTGCGGAGAGTTGAGGTTGGGCACGCTAGCACATTAAGTAAGTACTTACTTAATCGTACGCGCCTTGGCACACGACTAAGCGTCGAGCTGGAGCCATGGGGTTTTTTGTCTTAGCGTCCCTGCCGTCCCGCTGAACGCAAGCATAGGTAAGTAGGTACGTACATGTGCGCTGCCCCGTCCAGCGACAGTCGCTCGAGCACCGGAGATCCAGTTGTTGCTACATCCGAGTGCGGCCATCCACACGAGTATATCCAAGATCTTTCCCTCGGTCTCCAGCTCGGTACGAGGCCGTGGCCTTATCCGGGCGTGAAAAGACACCGTCCGGCTCTCGGGCCCGCCCTTGCCGATCCAGCGAGCGTGCTCTCCTGGACGCAGCTTTAGACGTATGTAACTGTCTAGAGTGGAGCGGCAGAGCTCCAATGAGAGGCAGCCACCGGACCACTGGCGTCGCAGGCGGGTATCCAACTCGCCAACGGCGAGGGGTGCGGCCGTGATCGGGAAGACCGAGAAGAAGGAAGGAGAAAGGGAGGAAGATGATGCACAAGAAGGAGAAGCCTCAGGAGGTGAAAAGAAAAACAAACACAATGCACAGCAGTATGCTAGAAGCAGACGTCCCCCATCCCCCGTCCCCCGTCCATCCGCCCATCCACACGTCCCAATCCCCCGCACACCCCGCGCAAAAGTACACGGAACCTGCATCTGGCGCTGCACGCCCCACCTGGCTCTGCAGCTCATTGCTTCAGTTCCACGTGCCCCACTCCGCGTCACTGCTGCTCGGATATGGCTTCTTGCCGCGGCCCCAGCGCGCAGGCTTGAGCTTCAGCTGCACATCGTCGTCGCTCTCGTCCTCGGAGTCCGTTTCCACCGCGTGCGGGCTCGGCGGACGCTTCATCGTCCTGAGCGGGACGCCCTCGGCGTCCGTGTACGCACCCGGAGTGCGGCCGAGCAGCTTATCCGCCTTCGAGCGTGCACGCTTGTGCTGCGGCTGCGGCGGCGCCGAGCCGGCGAACTTGACGAGGCCGTCGGGATTGCCTCTGTTCCACGCCTGCTCCTCCGCCGGATCGTAGCCCCAGCCTGCCGCTCGCTCGCGCTCTCCCTGCTCGCGCAGCCACTTCTCGCGTTCCGCGCGCAGCGCGAGCGCAGCGTCCTGCCACTCCTTGCTCGTCTCCCAGCTCCAGCCGTCGCCGATGCCCGAGAACACCGGAAAGAACCAGAGGTGGCACTTGTCCCGCCCGCCAAACACCTGAGCGAAGTTCCTACGGCGTCCGAGATTGAATGCGTGCGGCAGCTTCTTGGACGACTCTTCGAGCAGGTATGCGCCGTAGCGACGCGCTTCGTGGTGCGGCGTCGAGTAGTCGTCTAGCAGGCGGGCGCCCGGCGGGGGGGCGCCGTTGCGCAGGGAGGGCGCCGTGTACCGGACCTTTTCTAGGGATTCGATGGTGGTCGTGTTCCTGCCGGTGAGCATCAGGTGCCAGACGGTGAAGCCGCTGAGGACCAGTCCGATGATGCCCGAGATTACAACCAGGAGAACCCAGTTGATCGGCGTGAGGTCGTCGACGGCAGTGGGCCCCCCCTCTGGCGGCGGGCCGTTGGCAAATAGCTCTCGGTAGACGAGCTTCAGCGACGCGGCGAAACACACCATGCAATACAGCGACGTGTAGATCAGGAACAGCAGGAACGCCTTGTAGTTGCGCAGGCCGAGACAGTTCGCCAGCCACGGACAGTGGTGGTCCATCTTGAGCACGCAGGTGCGGCACGACGAGCAGTGGTGTGTCCGGTCGGGCTTGCGGAACTGGCACTTCTTGCAGAAGCGCTCCTGGCCGTCCGACTTGACCGTGACGGAGGAGGCAGGCGTGGGCTCGGCTGTGGGCAGGTGCGAGTAGGCGTGCTTCTGTCGCGATGTCAGTGACGCCGCCTCCGGCTAGCCGCGGCTTCGGGAGAGACGCACGCTGCCCATCGGCGTCCCGGGACTCGTGAATACCGCATGGGTGTACGACCACATCAGCAGGACGTAGAACAGCACGCCGAGACCCGCAAAGAACAGGCCTATCCTAAGACCATGAGCGCCTTCCACCCTGCACCCACAACGGACGGGTGGGTTCGACAGCACGCACCTTGGAATCCGCCCATAGTGCGGTAGCCGATGCTGTAAGCCTCGGTGTACAGTGCCCACGACGTGACGCCGTACACGAAGAACAGCGGGAAGTAGCCGGCGACGAGGCAGCACAGCTTGTCGAGTCGGCGACAGGTGGAGCGGGAGCGCCGGCGCCGGGGGCCAGATACTGGCAGCGTACCCGAGTCCATGGGGAGGATCGAGTCGAAGGTTATTTTAGCCACTTTGGTTCCTGCTGGAGGGTGGAGGGTGGAGGTGGAAGGTGGGGAACGAGACTCTCGAGTGTGGTTAATCTCCCGAAGATGCTTGTGAACTGTGGAAGCGGCCCTTTGCACACTTTACGGACGAGACGCGTGGATGCTGGAATCCCGTGCTTCTCTGCCGGTTTGAGCTTAGTAACTGCGAACAACCACGTTGCACAGCCGGATCACGATCGATATGTATATGACTTGCAGACGAAGAGATGCTGCTAAATATATACTTATTGCATCGCAGGCAAAACTCCGAGATACTCAGCCACACAGAATGAATGTGTTCAATTTTCACAGAGGTTGCTACCTGCTAGAGTGGTGTTATGGATCCTACCGTATATTCGTTTGTATGTAGATAGAGTCAAGAAAACCACTTTGTACCATCCATCTCATGGTAATTTCAAATGAACACTTGGACCAAGCCTCTCCAACCATCCCATCCCTACGCCGTGGAAAGCAAAATACAATCGATAAAGGTTAAAAACAGCAGCGATGGCGAACTATTTCCGCAGTAAAGCAGCGACAATTCCCAGTGGCAAAGAGAGGAAACGAAAAAGAAAAAAAAAGAATACCCAAGGGAAAATAGTTAGCCGGCTCGCAGAGTACCTCTTTTCCACGCAAGTACGCACTTATTCTCCGCCCCCAAACCAACCAGCCGAACCGGGCGATCACTCAGAACATCTCGTCTAAGCCCTCCAGAAGTCCTCTGTACATCAGCATCCTCGGGTTGGTCGTGGTATTGGCCGGCCTGATGCCGAGATCGTCGTACATATCGCACCAACCGTTGACTGGCATGCAGCTCAGGTACTTGCACCACGAACACGTCCTCATGTCCGGCATATAGAAGTTGTTGATCAGCACTATGAACACAACCAGGATGAGCGTAAGCATCCCGACCCGGACGAGCCACCACGCCCACCAGAGAGGCTTGCGGCCCTTGAAGAACCCAAGGGGCTGCTTGAGGAAGCCGCGGAAGCCGACGAGTTCGCTATCGCCGCTGGATGTGTTGTAGGGATTCGTGGCGATCGCAGGAGTGTACGGCGAATCCGATGCGATCTTCTTCCGCAGTTGGTTGGGGGACCGCATGAGCGCCGTACCCAGGCAGATTCCGCAGACGAACCCGCCAATATGGGAGAAGTTGTCGATTGCCGGCAGGAGTCCCAGGACAAAGGCGATGGCGATGTCCAACAACAGGAAAATGAGGTCCTTTCCGGGAGATGCGCGGTCGTTCCACGAGTAGAATAGGTCGAGCATGACGAGCGAAAAGATTCCGAAGATTGAGCCGGAAGCCCCGCTATGAGATCGAGCATCAGCCATCAGAACGGGACACGTGTCGGGTGAAATCTGGGGGAGTGAACCTACACCGATACCTGGCCGTGTGCGCCAAGGTTGCCTCCAAGCACGAAGCCAAAGATTCCCGAGCAGAAATAGACGATGATGAACCGCATCACCCCGATCTCCCGCTCCATATCCCCGCCCAGCGTGACCTGCATGAACATGTTGAACGCGAGATGAATCAACCCAGCATGGTAAAACATCGGGATGATGAATCGGTACCACTGATCGGGAGTGCTATCGGCCGGGCCCTTTCCACCCATGGGCGAAGGGATGTCCGTTCCGTTGAACCCACACCACTGACCGAGCGTGCATTCGAGCAGGTTGTCGGTCCTGCCGGGACACGGGTACAGCTGGGACGGGTCGTCGTTCATGAAGTTAGGCGAAAGGCGCATGCACGGAACGAAACGCGCGCCCATGTTGATCAGAACATCCGTCGAAGGGCCGATCATGGGATTGAAGTACGGTTTGGTCGAGATCGGGGATCCCTGGAGGGCCGCGTTGCGCGCCAACTCGACACAGAAAACGACCGTGTGGACCAGTGTCATGAAGTAGACGAACCACGGCCGCGACTTCCACGACTTCTTCTGTCTCCTCCGCCCCACGGCGGGGTACTGCGAGCCTCCCTGCTCGACATGCGACATCGGCGGCTGCTGGAGAAGAGTGGTAGGCTGCTGATTCTTGCGACCGGTCTCGTGGAGGGGAATGTCGTCCGCGAACGGGTCGGAATGGTGCTTTGTGGGAGGACTGTCGCTGGGACGATTGCTACCGTAAGCATGCGGGTCGTGTATGGTATCGGCAGAGTATCGCGAGTAGTGGTTAGGAGCGTACGCAAGGTCATCGGTGTATCCGCCGCCGCCGCCACCGTGCGCGGGGGGGAACGAGTTCTCGTGCGTCGGGGGGAAGGAGCTCCTATGCGGCGGCGGAAGCGGCTTGTCGGTGTCGACCACCGGAGAGTGGACCGTAGTGGCAGGAGTGTCGAGACTGTTCGGGTCTGCGGAAGAGCCATAGTAGCTGGCGGAGGCCATTATTTCGGGCTGGCGACAGACACCCTATCGGTTCCCGAGCGATGTTTCAGATGAAGTCGTATTCGTACGAAAGTGGTAGCTCGGGTGGATTGGCGGTTGTTGTGGTTGTTGTGGGGTTATTCGCAGCGAAGGTGAAGTGCGGTGCCGAAGAGCGCTCAAGGATGTGCAATGAGGAGCAAGTCGTCAGTCTCGCAGGGTGGGAGAAATGAGGGAGAGGAAGAAGGAGATGAGTGGTGGGCGGTCGTTTTCTCGGGCGTGTCACTTTACAATTCGAAAACGGGTTGAAGCTGGTGGCACCACAGATACTCATGCCCGACCAGGGTGCTGCGACCATTCCTTGGTGTGACGCAAGCACAGCCTCACAAACTTGCGGGCTGCTACATAACGATGCGGTCATCGCCATACATATTGTTCTATTCTTGCCGGCGCGAGCCTACGCAACTCTGCTGGGCCAACAAAGCAGGACAAGTCGCGCGGGGCGTGTTTGAGTCAGGTGTGGCTGGTATCGCTTGTGTGGCTTGTGTGGCTTGTGTGGCTGGTTAGTTTGCGAGGCGGTGATTTTATCCGCGGCTGAGCGCCCTTTTATCTCTATACATAACAATCTATCAACATAACTACGGCCGAGGTGAGAACAGCATTGCACGAGGAACGGGGCCATGAGGTCAACGCTCTTTTCTAAGTCCTCCGACTAGTATGCAGCGCTATATTGCTATTGGTGGAGGCAATAATGAATGTTCACGGTTACGCACATTATGTCTGTAATTCTCGGGAGCGGAGTTTAATGTCGTTTTTATTTTCTTTTCTTGTCGCCAGATCGTTTGGAAAATTCGATTCATGAGCGATCCCTCGGTGCCAAGGCACCAAGAGTTTGGGGCCCTGTGGCTGGGCAATAGCGTTGTCGACGCCGAGACAAGGATGCGTGGCTGTACGTAGCGTGGCTAACCGTATCAACTGGTCGCTCGGCAGCCTCACGGTCTTTCTTTCTCGCGGACCCTCCACCTCAGCTTCGGCACCGTAGTTATGACGAAGAAGCAGTAGTTAACCAGGAAGCCTGGGCAATTACGGGCTGCTTCTCGACAACCAATCTCGGGACCGCCGGCGACGGAATCCGGACTCAAACCAGCGGCTGCTCAGCTGGGAAACAGTCAGAGAAGGTTCGAACTGCGGCTGCCTAACCTGCCATAGAGTGGCTAGGCTGGAGGGGTTGTTGGTGCTGCCTCGATCATCGGACAACGGCTGTGGTGCGGTCCCAACGGCTCAGGCAGGACGGAGAGCTCAGCCTTGCTAGACCCTGGGCGCTGACTTGCTACAAGAGGAAGAGGCCGAGGCCAAGGCGGAGGCAGAGCGTTCTCGACCTGGGTTCATCATATTTACGGGTGGGCCACGACTCGACAGCGGTGCCGCTGGATATTCAGTCGTGTGGAAGAATGGTCAATGCTGGGTGGGCCTCAAAACTCACATGGGTTACAACCAAGAGGCCTACGATGGGGAGCGTGCCGCACTTACTAGAGCGCTGGAAACTGCTCCAAGGCGACAGATAATCCCAGAGAGGCTCACGATCTTCACAGACGCCCAGGCCGCCATCAAGCGTTTGGCCTCAGAGGACCCTGGCCCCGGCCAGACGTACGCAATCCAGGCAAGGAAGCACATCGCGACATTTTGGAAAGCTATAGTAGGCATCACCATTAAGATCCGGTGGTGCCTCGCCCACAAGGTGTGCCCGGTAACGAGAAAGCCGACGAATGGGCCAAGCCCGTGGCGGACGAGCCTGGCGCTCGTGCGGTTCTCAGATCGGTACAGCGCACGGCCGATGCCCCCTACCCTGGTCCCTTGCACACCTCAAACGTGAGATTTCGGAAAAGAAGTGGGTTGAAGCCAAGCGTTGGGCTGCGGGCCGGGTGACTGGCAGGAAGTACAAGCTGCCGACCAAGCACCAGCCGGATGGGACAGTGGCAGGCAGTTCCAAGAGGCTCGCCTCGAGGTTCTACCAGCTGAGGACGGGTCACTGCCCAAATAGCTAGCACCTGGAGTGGACGGGGGACCAGCCCACAGCCAATGCTGGCAGTGCCCGTACAGGACCCAGACGCGGGAGCATCTCTTTAAGTGCTGCCCGCACTGGAAAACGCCAGCAGAGAATCCTGGGGCACATGATGGCTGTAGCAGGACTGGGCCAACAGGGCTTCAGGTAGCGGAATAGACTGGGAGCGGTACGGCAGCTAGGTGTATGAGCAGACAGCCAGACGAGTGGCACGCGGCGAGCAAGAAAGGACAAAGGATGACAGGCACAGGTAAGACAAGACAACAGTGGGAACAAGAGACGCTTCTATGGCAAGGCAGGACAAGACAGACGAAACAGACAAGTTGTTGCATAACGAAGAAAGAGAAAGTGTGAGCGACGGCTCCTTTAAGGATATCTGCTGCCCCGCGTTCATGGCGCTTAAGTACATACTCACCCAATTCCGGCGGGCAGTATTCCTTCTTTCCGCCATCCCGACGACGAGCCGTGCAAGGCAGCAGTATTTGCATTCAGCCCGTCTTACAGACAGCAGAGAAAGTGCTACATTCAAATGCTATCCATAGGCCAATCTTACCTGCCAGTAGAATGTGCCAGCAATTCCCTCATTAGACCTAGTCTTCTGGTAGTTCTGCCGGAATCCAACGCAAGGAAACTCGGCATCGGCTCAGTGGTTCAGTGCAAGGAAGCCCAGCGTCGGTTTAGCCGTTCAGATTAATCGCTCCATGGAAGGAAGCTCGGCGTTGGCTCAGTCGTTCAGCAGAATGAAACTCGGCGGTGACTTAGACGTTGGGCGCAAGGAAGCTCGGTGTCTGCTCGGTCGTTCAACGCAAGGAAACTCGGTCGTTCGGCGCCAGATCATTCTGCGTAATTTTTTTCCTGCTTAATCATTACTCGCATGCGACCCATCTAGATCATGGCGAGATTATGTACAGTCCGTTTCCTGTCCGCCGTTCGCGCAGTGGCGGCGTTGCAAGCTCCCCTTTGCCCTCCGCCCAGGCCTGTCCCAAGAAACTGTGACGCGCACCAAGAAAATAGCAAAGGGAGAGACAAATGAAACCGCCTAGCCCTCTCCAGTGGACGCCATGAAGTCAGGCGTGGGTAGGAACAGTGGTGTGCCCGGGCGCCCAGCTCCGCGGCCCCCGCCCCCTGCTCCTCCAACCATTCCCGTACCTCCGCCTCCGACACCTCGCTCACTGCGTGCTCCTCGGCTGGCACCCGCCTTCCCACATCCGTGGCGGAGAGGAAGTCCAGTACCGCCCGCCCACACCTCTCGTCCGCCAGGAGGTCCCGGATCTTTCATCTGTCCTTCCACCTCCCAGTCTCCTTCCGCACCTCCGCTCACAGGATCTTCTGCTGAGCCTTCCACTCCGGACACACCTTGAAGAGGTGCTCCGGAGTCTGGTTTGGGTACCGGCATTACCGACATTGCGGGGTGGGCCGGTTCTGCGTCCAATTGAGGTACTGCCCGGACAGACAGTGCCCTGTCTTGAGCTGGTAGAACCGCGAGGCGAGCCTCTTGGTGCTCCCAGCTACCGTGCTGTCTGGCCTCTGGCTTTTTGACATCCGGTATTTCGTCTTGGGGGTCCGACCTCCAGCCCACTGGCGCACCTCCACCCACTTCTTCTCCGAGATCTCCCGCTTGAGGTTGGCGAGCGATCGTGGGAGGGGTATCGCCCGCACTTCCGTCAGATCGGAGAAGTTCAGCCATTCCACCCCGTGGGTGTCTGGCTCCTCTGCTGCAATCTTCGCCCACTCGTCGGCCTTCTCGTTGCCGACGATTCCTTGTGTGCCGGGCACCATCGGATTTCAATAATGATACCCGGCAGATCATTCTGCGTAAGGAAACGTGGCGAAGACTTTCCGCAACAAAACCCTAAGTCATTCGGCGCAAGGAAACTCAGGCTCTCTGCGCAACAAAATCCTAGGCAAGGATGTTCGGTCGTTCTGCGCAACGAAACCCTACGCAGAAAGTTCAGCCGTTTGGCGCAAGGAAACGGTCTTTCGGCGCAAGTAAATTTAGTTGTTCTGCGCTACGAAACCCTGCAACAAAACCGTAGGTCGTTCGGCGTAAGGAAACTGAGGCGCGCCTAGGTAGTTCGGCATAAGGGATCTCGGCGACGACTTAGTCGTTCTGGGCAACGAAACCCCGAACCCCAGGAACGAGCACCCCCGGGAACAAGCACTGAACACCGGGAATGAGCGCTATGCGTTGGGAACGGGTGCTGAACTCCAGCAACGGGCGCCGAGTGCTGGGAAAGGGCGCTCAACGCCGGCAACGAGCGTTGTGCACCAGCAACGGGTGCTAAGTTCTGGGAATGGGCGCTGAGTGCCAGCAATGGGTGATGAGTGCCGGTGACCGGCACTCAATGCCGGCAACGGACGTTGAGTGCTAGGGACGGGCGCTGAGTACGGAAAATAGCCACTCAATACAGACAATGAGCCTTGCATAATCCAATTCTTGGGCCACCCAGCACCCATCTGCCATACGTTTTACTACCGCGTAAGGTTCTCAGTGCAGTATTGACCTTGTATGATGCAACTTTGATGTATTCTTACTGTCACAGACGATCCAGACATATTGCTACTTTGTTAGTTCTTCAACGTGTGTTTGATATGCGTCCTGATTCTTGTGTGTAGGTGTACTGGTATTGATACTATGTTGGTTATGACACGCATGCCAGAGGCGTGATTAACTAAACCCCATATTCAATTTACGTTGATCTAGGCACTCACCACACCACTAATTTGGATCAGGCCCTAACAGCACATGGACGCGGCATATTTTGTAACACGCTACATAGCTTATCAGATATGCCGCGTTTAATATACATTATCCTAAAATGCAATAGTGCTCCCATATGTCCTTACAGGTATCACTATCATTTCTTTTACCCCCCTCCCTATACAGTAGGCCTATGTGGTAACTAAATTAGATACTAGTCAATAAATTCGATGACTAGGTAGTCAATAAGTAGGTTTGGTCAACAAATTAAATGACCAGTCAACATGTTCTGTAAACCAATTCCGATATCCAGTTGTGACCATGGAACCCTCTGAAAGACAGATAGAACCAAACTGCGAGAACCATCCGCATGTGGAAAGTCATTGCGTTCTGTAATGCTGCATTAGTAATTGCTCGCCTAACGCCGACATCATCCGAAATAGGATATGTGTAGTAACCTCAAATGTAGAATTCTATGTATGGCGTAGGTTTTGTATATGGCATACGGACTAAGAACAGGTTCTCCAGATACCATGATGAGGAAACTTGGGATACTCATCGAGCGACACTCGGTTTTCTGAGCGACATAGAATTCACCCTTGTGGGCTCAAATATCATTGTCGGAGGTGGGCGAACAGGGAGGAGCCAGGGGATGATTTTGTGATACGATGATACATAGCATCTTCCGGGGGCCAGGGGCGGAGGGCGGGGGGGCTGCGACGGGCCGCTCGCGGGCTGGTCGAGGTCGGGGTGGACGGTGGCTGGGACTCGGGTTTAAAGAAGTACGCCGCCATAGTCTACATAGGCTGAAGGGGGTATGATTAAACAAAAAAAAAAAGCCTCAACTGTCGTTGTCTATAAATTCACCATTTCTTGGATAGAATAGAAACCTCCCAGACGTGAGCTGCCGAAAAAATGCCCAGGAATTTGTATTTGTTCTCAACAGTAACACCTGCCCTGGCCAAGGCATGGCTATAAAAAGAGACCGGATGAGATTAACCGAGTTGGTGTCCTTGGATAAGTAAGACTGCCTCGCAGTATTAGAGATGGCTTCTCGCACCCTCCAGAGAGTGTAAATTCCTTTCTCTTCCCTTAACCCTGGCTCTCAGGCTAGCCATCATCAAAAACTGGTCACATGCGAGAAATGGGTAAAACCAAAAAAAAAAGGGGGGGGGGGCCTTGGCTATCATAGGACCTGAGAAGCCATAAAACTCGTTCTGCATGGGTAAGAGCCAAAGGAGGAACCTTACGTGACAACCTACTTCTGCCCTGAGTAGTCAAGGCATGAAACATAAAAGGACCAGGAGGGTTTTCGGTCATCTGCTCTCAACTAGTCGGTGCCCGGGGCAGTGACGAGTTGGATGTGAGGGCATAAGGTAACCAACAAACCTTTACTTAGTATATTTCGCGGGTTTTATGGCTTTTCGGGCCTTTTGGGGGGTGTGGGCTGCTGGAGCGGAAAGGTGGGAACGGAATGGGATGGAGAGAGAGCGAAAAAGAGAGACATTATATACACTGGCCACCTGGCCTGGACGGCAATGTCGACATCAGCTTCGCTGCCTCGACATTGCCCATGATGTCTCGCCATCGCCTCTGAATCCTGATGTCCTGCCATCATCTATGGCGCCAGTCTGTACATCCGCGGGGGAAACGCCCATTCCCAACTTAATCCAGAACACATCAACGAAACCTAATCTCACAGAATCCAGACAACATCAAAGAAACCTAATGATGCCGAGGCCACGTACGCAACACCCAACACATGCACCAACATAAACTTACTTTCCCTTCCTTAATCATGGCCCCTGCCAGGCTCGCCGTGATCAAATCTGGTCTCTCCATGTTTTGAAAGAATACCGATAAGCAATGAAGATACAGATGGATGACAGGAGTTGGATCAGGCTTTGAGTGCGAGCTGTATGCGGTTTGATTGATATTCGGTGTATTTTTCGTATAAAACAAGCAAATGAGAAAGAGAAGAACCAACAGAACAGCAGATCCTCCTCCCATACATACTTCCCCGCTCTCGCGTCATGTCTTTCGCAATCGTGTCCTCAACAAACTCTAAGGGGCAAGCGCCAAACCCAAAACTAAACCGATACGTACTCAATTGACGAGAAGAAACCCTCAAATATCAATATAATGAGGTGCCATAAGCATTAGAATCAGTCTCCACGATATCGATATACCCATTCCGAAAGTTTCAGCAGAATTTTGACTCCCCCGCCTTGTCGACAGGTGATCAAAATGGCTTAGAAAGGGTACTTAGGGTTAAGTATGTGGAGACGTATTTGGGTCGATACTTAGGGCTTGAAACCCCGCACAAAACAGGGGACACCACTTCTGTAGAGCTCCATCACTTCTTCCGACCACACCTTCGCTTCTTCCTACACCACACCATCACTTCTTCCTGAACCACACCAGATATCACCTACAGTTCCCAACCGAAAGCTCCCAATGTCTTCTAACAATCAGCCTTTCAATACGTGTGTATTACCTGATCTATTTGATTGCTCTTTTTTACTGACACACATTAACAGCCGTACCTTCAACGGGTGCCCCGGGGGGTACAAGAAAAAGTAGGCCATCGCACCGTTGCGGGAGTAAGAGATCACTGACATGAAAAAAAGGCCGAGCCCCAGGCAGAGGAGATCAAGGCGAGGGGAGGAGGCGAAGGCTGCGGGAGCGCAGTCAGTCGCCGAGTCCCCTGTCCCTATCAGCACCGTGGCGTTTGCTGCGAGGACCGGCGTCCGTCCCGCCAATGACCCTTGCGCCCTTACCATCAAGATGCCAGGTGTTCCTGCTACAAGGACTCCTGCCGCACCTCTTGCCAGCTGCGCCGCCAGGAGCCCAGCCGTATTTGCTCCCGGCACCAGCTCTGCCGCTCACGCCAGGGCTACTGCCGCCTGCAACCCTGCCGCCAATCCCATCAGTACGCCCGCCGCCCGTGCCGCGACTGCCGCCAGGAGCGCGGCTGCCCCCACCGCAGCACGTTCCGCCTTGAGCACCCTCGCTCCTCCCACCAGCACGCCAGGAGCGTCTGTCACGAGGACGCCTGCCTCCGTTGGCACCAGGTCAGCTGCCGGCATCCCGTAAGGGAACCTTTTAAAGTCTTTTATGCTTTTGCTGACAATTTTCAATCAGGCATCGTCGGACTGGTAACCTTGCTTTACGACCCACCCCCAAGGCCCCACATGGTGTGCAGGTTGCCACCGCTGCCACCCAGCGATGGCATACCCTTGCGCGTGACCTCATGGCAGAGCACGAGGTCCGCCTGGAGAGAAAGATGCAGTGGTGTGCCATCACTCAGCGAGTGGCCGCTCCTGCGCCGCCCACCAACGTCGAGGGAGCCACTCGCCCACCTGCCAACAGTGTTGAGGTCGCCACCCATGCGGCAGCCAACAACGTCAAGGCCACCAACAGGAAGGACAAGGAGCAATACGTGCCGCCGCATCTCCGTGTTACCCGCTGTCCCGTTCCCCTTCGAGCTGCCACACCTCCCCTCGGAGTGCGTACCACCTTCGTTGAAATAATCACCAGTAATCGCCCTTAAGCTTGGGCGCTCCATTTTGTACCTAACCTTTTTTCTTCCACTCTTTCTTATTTTTAATTGGAATTCTTTGATGTCTTCCCTGTTTTTCTTTTTTCTGTTCTTCCCGTGATTCAATGAATGTCAAACCTCCACGGTGTCATCGATCTTGAAACTATCCACCATACTGCCGTCGGATTTAGGTTTTCCCTTATAATACCATCGCGCTTCTAACTGGCGGTCAGATACTGATGAAGCGGGGAAAGGAGGCCCGAATACGAATCCACAGTCATCCGAAGCCATTTGGTAGACGACTGTGTGCGTAATGAGGTCGTGGCCTTCCTGAGAGTGATGTGCCGTGCTCCGTGCTGCTTCCGAAGCCAAAGTTGGCCTTCACCCATTTCGTGCCCACCCACCTCTGGTGCTCGGGACTTGTCCACGAAAACCGCCAGCGGAGGATCGTCTCCGATTCTTCGACGGACATGGAGGCCTGCCGGTGGTATTTAAACTTCTGGAAGGACGAGCGTTTAGGATGTTTTCTCGGGATGGAAGTGTCTCGTCCGTGGCGACTAATCTCGAGAGGACCTGACTGGCTCAGCTGGTGGTCGTGACCAGGAGCTATGACCAGCAATAGCCCCGGAACGGCGTAAGTTCGCATCACTGGCACCGGGGTGACCTCCCCGGCTTGCATCGCAACCGCATGTAGAGTTTCTGACGGATGTGATATCCTCTTCCACACTCCCCACGCGGCTGATATCTTCACCGGCAAGCCTGTAACGGCCCTTCGATTTCAGAACACCGCGGCGTGGCCGTCAAACTATTCAAGTGCATACAATTTGAACCGAAATTTACAGACGCGGCGCACGTGTGGAGACCGAGAAGCTCAGGTCCTTTGTTCGACACGCAGACTTTCAGGACATACAGTGACCCAGAAGCACGGCCTAACAGGTCCTCATCGCCCCACTGTCCCTCAGTATTCTACGTAGTCCGGTCTGGACTAGATTTCGTCAGTCTAGTCTGAGCATTAGACGGACTGTATGAAAGGAGTCCGTCCAGTCCGAGGTGGGGCCGGACGGGGTCGGTCCACTGTCGACTGCAGTCGAGGATAGTTCTTCACCCAATCAAACTCTCTAAAAATAAGTAGGCGACTCGCATCACAGTTTCGCCAAGACGGCAAGCGCGAGACGTGTTCCTATTCGCTGATTCCAGCATCGCGAATTTTACTCCGGTTTCATTTCTTCCCCCTCAAATGTCGTACCGCAACTGCTATGCATGCGATCGCCCAGGCTTCCTGGCTCGCCAGTGCCCCGCCTCACCTCCACCAGCCTTAGAGCCTATGGAGGAAGAGGCTCGCTCCAACGTCGGAAATTGACTCAAAAACCTCGAACTGCTCACAACGCTTCCAACAAACTTTCCCCCCCAGGTTGCGATCACATTCCCTGATATCGGGAAGCAGTCAGCAGGCGTCACCCTTTAAACGCGGTAAAAGAGACAACACGCGAGGCGAAGGGCCTCAAAGTCCAGATAACTACGATTTATGAGCAAATCGATAAGTCCACGGGGGGGGGACGGGGTAGGCCGGGCGCAAAAGCCAGTACCAGCGGCACAGACGCCGCTGCCTCCTCTATGGATACCTCCGCGGCAAAGCGGAACGGATGGAGCCTCAAACCCCGTACCAGCCAGCGAAGCAGCAGAGGGATACCTCCCCCGCATCAGCTCTCATGCAATCGGAGCATGCGGACGCGGAGACCGATCCCTCGCAACTCCAGCCGTCGACATCTGCCACCATCAGGGAATAAAAACATTTCTCCGGTCATATCGGGCGACTCACGGGAGAAAGAGAAGGGGAACAAGATTATGAGAAGATTCTGTTGGGATGTCCTACGCAGGGCATCTTGCAAACCCGCCCCACCGCCGACCCCGAAATGGGGAGCTCAGGTGTGTCAGGTACGATTTCGTGCCCACTGTTTCCCAGCTTACCGTGCAGACGCTGCATCTGGACGCATTAATGGTGTACCAAACGCGTCGGAAACGTCTAGTGGCTCCAGACGTATACTGGCAAGATATTATTTGGCATCCAGACGACGCTTGCCAGCGCACATAGATACCTCTCGCGATGCGAAGCGTCTGCGTGCATGCGTACCAGACAAAGTTGGGCAGCCCATTGACCTTCCGGACGACGAGTGTCAAGGCAAATTCTTCTGGGCGCAGACTGCCACTGCAAATGGCGCCCGGACACCGTTGCCTTGACAGCTGCGTCTGGATCCGTTGTGGACGCAGGCTGCCATTGCTAGCGGTGTCCGAGCTAAGGAGGTTGCGTCGAGTGTCTGCGCATCTAGACGCTCAGGGCAGCAATTATTTTTTCCTGATGACCGCCACGAGGCCTGCATGACCGAAGATGAGACGGAAAGTGGAAGAAGGTAGAGATGAAGCGTAGAGAGAAATGGAAGGAGAAAAGAGGGGGCGTGAAACGGAAAAGAGGTGGGTGCCCTAGAGCGACAAAGCTTGGGGCAGTGACGGCCAGGCAAAGGCACGCAAACCCAAAAAAGGAGGGGAAACGCTTTGCGTGCAGCGCTGCGGGAGGAGGAACGGGCATGCGGACCCATAACAGTCTTTGCTGTGCTGCGGCTTTGCTTGTGGTGGCAGAGGCGACGGGCAGTGGAAGTAGGACGCTAACTACACCGCGACGGCGTATCGGCGCTTCTACGTCGATATGACCGTAGTGGACGAGATTTGGTCTTAATAATACATCGCCATGATCTTGATAGGTTGAATGTGATCATGTAATGAATAAATAATATATGTAGGAGGAATATCCCGCCTCAAAAAAGCCTATTTGCCCGCGGGGCATGGACTAGTTAGCGTGGACCGCCTCCCATAGACTAGTCCGAGGTCAGGACTGGCCTGGCTGGACTGTAGAGACTTGTGGACGAATCCCGCGACCTGTTCCCGCTGATGGGCCTGATGCTGTACTTACATACATAGTTAACTCTCCGCTAGCCATCTGAGTCTCTTTTTGAGAGAGAGAGAGCTTCTGCAGTTGATTTTTCTCGCACCTCTGTGATGCTTGCCCAGACCTCAACAGCGAGCACACAACTCTCATGACCGACCACGACAAAGGACCGAAGAAACCAGACACCGAGATCCCTCCTGCACCGAACACCTCTCCCGCAACATCAATACCCTATCCAGCGGCGGCTCCCCCTGAAGCTTTCAACATGCAAGTCACTATGGAGGCATCATTTGGAGAAGGGATGCAGAAATTGGCAGCAGTCAACACGTGGGCGGCAAACTGCGCAGATAGAACGGTCGACAAATCAAACATGGGCAGCGCCGGTTCTCAGAATGCGCAGGTACGGACATAATACGTCCAAAAATTGTGGAGAGTATCAATGGTCATCTGTCTCCCAAACGGAAGATGGTCATCATCTGATTGTCTCCACAGTATCTGGAACCGTGTTACGGACTTCCGGTACACACACTGGAGAGATGCCAATGGCGAGATGAAGCACCCCCTAGGAAGCTGTGTCGCTCTCTGTACGGAACAGCTCCTGAAGGAGACAGAGCAGCATTTCATCGCAAATCGACGTTAGGTTGCCTTCCAAGACGCATTGCAAGGGACGGTACTTAGCTGCTGGAGCAGCCAGGGTTATGTTGTCGACTTCGAACAGCGCCGTTGCATCTGCGGCAAATTTCAGAATCATGGTATTCCATATACCCACGCAGTGTCTTTCTTGGAGAGATAGGCTCAACACTGAGGGACTGGATGGCATACAATCTGACACTCGAAGCGTACTGAACAGTGTATGCGACCAATCTACTGCCTATCGACATCTCGAACCTCCTCAAAAGAAATGAACGTGAAGAGCTCCTTTCTCTCCCCACACCTTTTAGAAAAAGCCTGGTCGGCCACAGACCAAACGAAAGGAAGCTGGCGCACCGGGGCCTCGTAGCCAGTCCTGTGGCAATCGTGGTATCCATGGGCACAAGGAATCTACTTGTCAGAGACTGCCTCGGGCTGTTCATGAATTTAGAGTAGAGCCGGAGCCATTGGAGCCAATTGGAAGGCCTACATAACTATTGTTCGCCACAAAAATGAAGTTTTTACTGAAAGTACCACTGTATAAGGCTGCGGCTACGACTAGTATGGTTGTCTTCTGTGCATGCGGTGGAGAGGGAGGGAGAGACGGATAAGAAAGAACCCAATTGTTGACGATTCATGGGAGCCAAGAAATGGTCGGGTTGAAGCATTGGTGCTTTTTCAGCGGGAGCAACCACCAGTGATTACGGCCACCATCATCGAGGAAACAGGGGAGTTTGAGGCCATTCAGACATCCATCTGGTATTTTGTCAACTATACCATCTAACTATACCATCTAACGCTATGGTACAATGGCTGGTCGGACGTGCCAACGACTATGGTACATCTATATCCAAGCGTGAAAAAAAAATGACAAAATAATAGTACACCCCTTAAAAATCGTACAATCCCAGACAAAGCAGTATCCCCCAGAGGCGTCGCGGCCCAGGGGAGAGACAAGGTAAGAAATAACAAATCCAAGGAGATATAAGTCACAACCTCCGATACGCCAATGCCCGAGGCCCCAAATGCAATGTACCAGGAACTTGACCTGTAAGGAACTAAATACCGTGTATTACCCAGGAACGCCGTAAGGTAACGCCCGTCAGATAAGATTAATGATGGCTCTGGGGTGAAGAGGAGTGGCTATCCTCCGCATGTTTGATCGGGGGTGGATGACGTAAGAACGCACCCACCGCGCCGAGGTATCCTTCATGACGGAGAAAGTAGGCTTTCTTCTCACCTTGAGACCAGAAGCGGATAGCGTACGAGAGAGTGTGCATCGTCTCATGATGTCCTGTGCAGAAAATATTAGCATTCCTACTAAGTAAATGGGGTTACATGTGCTCGGAGTTTTACCTCGAATGAAGCTTCCGCCGAAATAGATGTGCTTCATGTGATTAATCTGGGCATGCAGGTACGCGAGCTGGCCTATGTTGTTGCTGACTGCGTAGAGGAGGCTCCTGCTGATATCCTCTGGTCCGAAGCACAATGTCTCGTCGCCGCCCTTGACATGCGCGGCCGGGGTCTTGGGAGTAGCTGCGGCCGAAGTAGTAGCGTTGGAGAAGCCGTTGGTAACTGGATGAGCAGAACTGTTGGCCAGGGAGTTGGCCAGCTTGGCTGCACACGATCCACAAGAACCGCAAGCGGAATCAGCGGACACAACATCGCTGCCGTTAGTGACAGCGTGCTTGTTGGCCTGTGATTGCATCCTGAAGACTTTGCCGAAGCTGCTAGCGATAGTCGTAGGTTTCAGTCCGATTTTGTCGTAACCTCCACCGTAAATGTCCTCAACTAGCATATCGACCTTCGTGTTGTCCCCACGTTGAGCTAGCGCCAACATCTCTAGACAATACGCATCAGTACGGCGGTCCCTCTCCTCGCTGGATAGCTCACCGTCAAATGTCTTAGCACCCGTCATCATGCCAAGGAGTCCCCAGAGGGTCCCACCGCCGAGCTGTAGCCAGGAGTTAGTGTGATCAAAGCCGATGATTACATGAAACAACTTACCGAAGAACCTCCGACGCGCTTGAATTCATCGGGACCGGTAACCATGAGGATACTCACTCCCGAACCAATATTCACCAGCTAGCCCTCCGCATCAGCTCTCCGGCCAGATCCGTGATCGCGCTAAGCGAAAATGAGGGGTTACCATGTAGGGATACGCATCTGGCTTGGACTCGGAAAAGTGCATTGGATTGTCTTCGGTGTAGGTGAAAACCTCTCGAGGGATCTCGCGGGAAAAGAAATCCAAACCTATACCACCAATCAGCCAGACGCATCTCGGTGACCTCCTCCAGGTCATACGCACCGCCGATCAAACATTCCATCTCGTCTTCACGCTGGATCCGGACATTAATGGTGCTCTGAATCTTCTCGGCGTATTTGTAGGCCCCTCCGCCCGTCGCCATTACCTGAACCTTTTCTTCTCCATCGGGCCGCGTCCACTTCGGGCTTTGAATGAGTGCCTCCATGAACCAGATCAGTTCATCGATTTTCTCCGTCTCGAAACTTTTGAAGTTAAATCGTCCGCCCTTGCCGTGCGGATCGCGCGTGAAGTACACCAGCTTAGCCAAAGAACCACCGATCTAATGGCGTGTCAGCGCGGCGGGTGGGCGAGGAGGGAAACCGGGCGAGAGGTAGAGCTCACGTCGATCGCCATGTGGGAAAACGCTGAGTTGTGGTTCGGGAGTCGGATGTCACGTGGATCAGGGCCGCTCGACCTGCGTGTCTCCTTGGAGTCGTGCTCGTCGACGATGTGGGCACCCTGGGCACAAATCTGAGCGACACCCATATCCAGTAAGCACAAGCGGAGAGGACACGCACAGAGGCCACAAACCTTCGCAAAACCGTGGAACTCCATCACCTGAGCAGTTGTTCCGGCAGCAGACGCTGAGACGGCCCGCATGGTACTCATGATGTGTCGCGCGAACGGACTGCGGTTGGGGGGGTGCGTGGCTGGGGTGGAGGGGACACGACTGTAGTGGCAGGTAGAAGGGAGGAAACCAGTGTTCGTGTGGGCGCGAATTCAGACCGTCGAGAGAGATCAGATGCGATGGATAGAGATGAATAATGCTTCGTTGGAGAAAATGCTGACAGGATGAACCCTGGCAAGCCGTTAATCTCCGCATCGCTCCGTCTGGTGAGCAGATGTACTAGTACAGTGGCTTTGGCGGTGGCTTTGATAGTTAACTAGTAACGTACTGTAGGGGTTACCCGGCTACTACCCATTAGTCGGACACTATCAGAAATGAGAAAAAACGACGATACTCAACAACCATAGATCGGAGAGACACAAAATTTTGCAGACCGCATGTTT
>Ga0307516_10002168_pt1 | contig 26602 bp, 29 predicted proteins | sample 19_EM_MG_FD_203310 | JGI IMG/M metagenome (GOLD analysis project Ga0307516, IMG submission 203310) | Populus trichocarpa ectomycorrhiza microbial communities from riparian zone in the Pacific Northwest, United States - 19_EM | ecosystem: Host-associated > Plants > Roots > Unclassified | place...
CCCTTGATCCCAGCAGTATAACGCTCCAGGATGCTGGTTTGTATGGTGGTATAACGCTTGGTTTCAATGGTATAATGGCACCCCTGCAAGCACCCTGGTTCTGGTTTCAATGTGGTTTCCTCCCATTGAAACCATGGTATAACGCACGTTATACCCGGATTATAGAGATAGGAGATCGAAGGCTGCCTGCTGCTCTGGTCCCCACACAAATGGAACGTATTTGCCTAGCTGCTTTTTCATCATTCTGGTCAATGGCATCACCACTTTCGAGTAATCTTTGATAAATCGTCTGTAGAAGGTGGTGAACCAGAGGAAGTATTGGACATCTGTAACATTTTTTGCGGTTACCCAACCCAAGACGTAGGACACCTTCTCCGGATCCATCCAGATTCCCTTGGTGGTGATGATGAATCACAGATATTTGACTTCCTACTCATGAAAATGACATTTCGCTGGCTTAAGGTGTAGTCCTACCTGCGACAAAGCTTGCAACACCTTGTACACCTCTTCCTTGTGTTCCTTCAAGGTATTACTGTGTATGAAGATGTCTTCAAGGAATGTGGTACAGAAGTCGTCGAGGTAGGTACAGAGCACATCGTTCATAAGCGCCTGGAGTGCATTCGTCAACCCGAATGGCATAACCAACGATTGGAATAGCCTGTAACGCGTCTGGAATGCCGTCTTCCACTCTTTGCCTTCTGCCATTCATACCAAGTTGGATGCACCACGAATGTTTCAAGTCGTGAAGTATTTGGCCTTCGACAACCGCATCAATGTTTCTTGCAGCAACGGCATTGGGTAACGATTCTTGATAGTTCCTTCTTTCAGCCCGCAGTAATCAACACACAACTGTAGGCTGCCGTCGGTCTTTTTGACGAAGAGAATTGGTGAGGCCATAGGGGCGATGAATCCCTTGCTCAAATTCTCCTCCAACCATTCCTTTAACGTCTGCACCTCGTTTCTGGACATTGAGTATTGTGGGCCAAAGTGAGGCGTGAATCCCACTTGCAAGGGAATCTTGTGGTCCTAAGGCCGGTGGGGTGGTAGGTTCTTTGCCAAGGCTTCCGAAAATAATGGTAGGAACTCATGATATTCTGCCAGTATGTATTCTTTCAGGTCCAGTTCCTTCTTTTTCTGCTCCAGCCGAAGCGCTTGGTTTATTTCGTATAGGGAAATCGAAAAAATCGTCAATTTTTGCTTATACACTGTTCGTCGGAATGCCTGGCCTCTGATAGCAGAAATCCATATTGGATTGCTCATTTTCGGTAATCTGGCACTCGTTTCCGGCAGTCCGGCGCTCAATTCCAGTGATCGCGTACTCATTCCCGTCAGTCCGTCGCTCAAATCTGGCAATCAGATGCTCATTCCCAGCGGTCTGTCACTCAAATCTGGCGTATTATCCTTGCGATCGTTAACTTGGTTCTGAAAAAAGAATTTGGGAGACGTAAATGACTGGGCCCCGAATACGCCGGCCCCCGCACTTACCGCTGGCTCCTTATATGCTACTTTTAGTGTGAGAGAATCGGTGCGAACGATGGTCAGTATTCGGTTGCAGTGCAAGGCACAATATTTCCACCCAAATGTGAGGGTATGGTAGCTGAACCAAATGGCAACATCGTGCAGCTCCAACCACGGGATGCTCAGTACAACAGGGTAGTGACCAGGATTTGTGACGAACATTAGTAACATTTCAGGGTGTTCGCGGATTGATAGGTGGGTGTTGGCGTGATGGGTGATGTCGCCAGAGGATATAGGGAGGCCATCGATGACTTCGAGACTTCTAGGATACTGAAGTGGTGTGAGGGGTAATTGGTGATGGCAGGCGAAGTCTTCGTCTATGAAAGCAATTCCAGTGGCTCCACAGTCGATCAGGGCATGAGTAGCAATGGTTTTATTGCCGAAAGAAAGCTTGCACAAAACCACAAGATGCCTTCCTTCCTATACTATCTCCGAAACCGACAAACTAGACAAACACACCGGTGTGGAAAACAAAAAAGACTTGCCCAGTATATGACCAACAAGAGTACCATCAAGCAGCTATTGGTCTAAGCATTTCCCGACTGGCCTTAACCTCCTCCCATGCTTCGACCTCTATTATCTTCATTACCATATAAAGAATTTGGATACAAGTTCCGGTTCGGATTATCGGTGGGAGTTGGAGTCGGATTCAGGTTTGCGTTCGGAAGGTTCTGATCCTGCTGCAATATGGTCTGAGTGGCTGCGGTGCGGAAAGGATTTCTGTTCTTGTTTGGGCAATGGCGAGTCATGTGGCCCACTACTCCGCAGTACAAGCAGCGACCTTCACGCAGCCTGGGCGTACATTCTTCCTCCGAGATCTTCCCCCATCCTCCCATGGCGCTAAGGTCTATAGCATGAGGGTGTGGGGTCTGACTAGCACGGCTCGGAGGTGGGTTGGCGGTGTGAGTAGTGGTGGTGGCCGGGGCACATGATTGGGCATGACCCTGGGGAATGTGCTGTTGCTGATGGTAGGATCGCCCTTCACTGAGCTGGATAGCGTGGGACTTGGTATCCGTTTCTTGGCACAGAGCTACCAGTTCATCAACGGTCAGTTTCTTCGTCCTTTCCAACAACAATCTGTGTAGGTCATGAGACATTCCTTCATGCAGAGCATCCAACTTTGCGTCTTCATTCCAGTTGAGCTTTGACATGAGCATCTAAAATTTGGCGAAGTACGTGTTAAACTCTTTCTTGCCCTGCTTGAGGTTGACAAGTTTGGCGCGGGCAGTGGTGAAGGGGTCAGGGTCGCTGAAGGCATTGTGGAGGATCCAGATAATATCTTCAGCATCCCCCAACTCGATGGTCTCTCCCTTAATGAAGGGGAGGACTTGGCCCTGTACCCGACCTTGAAGCCGGTTGAAAGTGTATGCCATTCGAATAGTGGGAGTCGGGAAACGTATAGGGTCGCAGAAGAGTTTAAGATACAGCTGGGCAACAAATCCTTCGAGGGTGTCGCGGTTGCCATTGTATACAGTGGGGTCGGAGATCTTGTCACCCCAGCTGTGAGTGCACCAGTAAAAAATTTGAGAATTCCTAGGGAGCTCCCGTAGCTTCTGTAGCTCCCATAAGCATCGCTAACTCCCGTAAGAGTAGAAGTTATATTTTGCTCCTGTAAGGATTTAAAAAAAAATGTGCTTTATTTTTAGCTGAAACCTCGAGAAATATTAGTTCAAATTTATGTCTCACCTGTAAAAAAAGCAATATACTTCAACTTTCTATTTTTTTCCTGATGTGGGCGTATTGCTAGAGGCTAGTCAGTCTGCAACTTGTCTGGACCAAGCCAGTTGTTCCTCAAAATCGTCGATACGCCAGGCGGGATACGCAGCAGGTACGTCGAGGATTTCCTTGACCAACTGCTTGACATCGGTGAAGGCAGAGTGCAAGGTGGTATCCACTGCAAAGAGACTGCTAGTCGAGATGAAGCGTAACTTCTCGTGGAGGTCAGCAGAAATTTTGAGCTAGACAGCGAGTGCCGGCTGGGACAATTCACACGACATCTCGTCTGCCATGGACAAGGGGTTCTTGAGGAATTCGAGGGGTTCTTGAGCAGTTTCGGGGGTTCTTTCACCACTGGGAGAGTTTGGCTCACGCAACAAAGTGTAATGGCACAGGGTCAGGTGGGCTACCGGTAGCAGAGAGGACAAGGGTGGCGGCGAGCGGACGGTACACAGCGAGGACAGGACAGGGACAGCACGCAGTGAGCGGTCAGCACGTAACGAGAACAGGATAAGGACGGCGGCAAGCGGGCAGTGCGCAGCAAGCTGGCCGAGGCCAAGACAAGAACAGCGCGTAGCAAGCTGGCCAAGGACAGGACAAGGACGATGTGCAGCGAGCGGGTGGCACACTGCAAGCGAGAGGGTTGTGGGGAAGTACTAATATTCTTCTAGCTGGGAAACAAGAGAACAAGTTGTTGCGTGAGGAAGGAAAAGGAAGGGAAAGAAGTGGGTGACGGCTGCTTAAAAGGATATCCGTCACCCGCACGGCGTCACTCCACATTCTCTCGTCCACACGGTATCACTCCATATTTCATCCTCCCGTATTCCAGTCGGTGTCAAGGGCCTAGGCCCAGCTGACACGCTCCGTGACATCAAGCCAATCTGGGGTTGTGCAATATCTAGGTATTGTATATGAATACTTCCTCTTCGTACAAGGGAGAAAAACTGATAGGGACATGGCACTGATTAATAGGTATGGACCAAGAAGATCATTGATTTGGGCGCTTGCGAACAATATTAGTTTGTACCCCCTTGCAGTCGTCGTCATCCTCGTGGGCTTGTTTGGAAATCTCACTGGCTAGACACCTTATGAGTGTCCATATGATGTGCAAGTTCACCTCCCTAGTACCTTCCTGGAATGCTTGGTGACGTCGATACAAGTGTCGCACCAATCGCAGTGAACTGAAGATAACGTATCTGTAACTCAAGGAGTTATAATCCGATCTTCTCCAAACATCTGACAGATAGTCTGGCTCCCCTCATATACCCGCCGGACCTGTTCTGCCTCTCACGTACTGCACAACCGATCGGCAGTTATATTTGGTACCGAGAAAGTAGCTCTTTTTGCTGGTAACCAGAAACTAGTAACTTTCTGTATAGAGCTTGTGGAGGATAACCTTAATGCCTCCTAGGGATGTGGCTGAACCTTCTCCTAAGGCTCCCACTCATTCCGTTGCCCATTAGTAACCTTCTGTTATCCCTTTGGCTGTTGTCAGGTCGGTTCTCTGTTACTGAGCGCTCGCCCCAGCCCATAACTGCTACTCATGAAATATCACTTGCCCTCAATCCTCAGATTAAGCCTCTGTAGTCGCTAGTCAATATAACTTTATGCCTTTGGGGTGTGGCCAGTGTGCTGGGTGTAACACTGGCACACCGAAAGGCTAAATTGGAAGCTGGAGAAGAAGTACCATGGGTCCTACCAAGTCATCTGGGCAATCGAGACCCATGCCTACAAGTTGAACATTCAAAATATCATCCCGAAGAACTGCACCTTCACGGTTTCCTTACTTCACACTGCCATCAACAAACTGATCCCAGGATAAGTCATCTTGCTGCTACTTGTGGTCATTGTTGAAGGCGAAGTGGAGTGGAAAGTGGAAGAAGTTGTCGACTGCCAAAGAATTTGGGGTCGACTGTAGTACCTCGTGAAAAAGAGGGGATTTGTAACACCAATATGGGATCCTGAGGATAGCCTGACCGAAGTATAGGCCATCGATAACTACCACAAGCACTTCCCCCGACTACCCGCACTGGCTCAGCTTGTGCTCGTAGAAACTTGAGTCTAAATGGGCACTATGGTCATAGTATCGGACCACTGGCTGTCATGTCATGGAAGTGAGGGAATGCAGTACTCAAAGTGCTGGAATACAGTTCTATAGGGTTCTGGAATGAGGAAACATGAGTTGCAGAGATAAGGGAATGGAAGTGCCAAAATGAGGAAGTAGGAGCTTGCTTGTATTAATGTTTGTTCGAGGGTATTACACACCTGGGCACTAGCTGAGTTCCTCAATATAATGATTCCTGCCACCCATGATAGATTGGTACCCAATAACTTATTTACACTGTCGTCATATTCTTATCGTTTGTCCTTGTTCTCTGTCTTTATTCCGTATCCTTATTCATATCCTCACACATATCCTTATCTTCTCTCCTTTATTCTGGCCCCACATGCCCGTTCCGCTTGACCACCATGCCCGCCCACTTGATCACCATGAACCACTATCTGGAGCCTTGCCTGTACCACTCCATGACAATAAACATGCTTTTCAGTTTCCCTCCTAGTATATCAGGAATAAGATAGTAGTAATACAGTATTAATCCAATGAAAATGGGAGTTTTTAGGCTCCCAATGTGATTATAACATGCTTTTAGTGTAAAACAACAGTTTTTTATCCCCACTTCAACTATACAGTATGAATCAACCAAAAACCAAAAAATAACTATAAAAATGACAATAACATGAAATATCACTCATGTTAACGAACATGATATATCACTCATTTCAGCAACATTAAAAATCACTCATTTCTGTTATCAGGAATTTGTCAAGATGAGTCGACGCCGTCGGTGCATAAGACGGTGGCGACACCTTGCATCGGTGCATAACACGGTGGCAACACCACGCGTCAGTGCATAAGACGGTGGCGACTACGCAGAAGAGGTAGTCCATGCGGATTCTGTGTCGGGTGCTGTAACGGTGCCTGGCCGGCTAGGCTCCTGGTGGCGGCCAGAGGGCGAGGTCAAGGACTAGGACACAGACATGGCGGGCGGGTGGCCGACACGGACATGGGACACGGATGCGGTGGCAGACGGCCGACAGGGTCGAGGACACGGACACAGCAGGCTGGCAGCCGGCAAGAACAGGGACACAGACACGGCAGGTGGGCAGCCGACAGGGACGGAGGACAAGAGGGGAGAGACAACTAATATGTTGTGAGGCGAGGGCAAGGTAGACAAGTTGTTGCGTGAGGAAGGAAAGGGAAGAAGGAAAGAAAGAAGTGGGCGACAGCTCCTTTTAAGGATATCCGTTGCCTGTTCGGCATCACTCTACAATCCATCCTCACGCCCGGCGTCAGGGGTCGAGGCCTAGTAGCTGGCACGCGCCGTGACAGTAGCCCCCTCTTAGGCCCGAGTTCCCACAAGGGCAGCTTGTACGGGTGCCGACCGCTCTGGGTAACGTCCGTGGTAAATATCCACCGCTTCCACCTCGGTCAGATTTTCCTCATGTTCCCATGTTGGGTCCGTGAACCCCCTCCACTTAACCAAGTACTGCAACTGACCCCTCGTCCTCCTACTGTCCAGAATCTCTTCCACCTCCCACTCTTCTTTGCCCTCAACGATTACCGGTAGTGGTGGCGGGACCACCTGTCCTGGGAGCGGATCGTCGGCAGAAGCATGTAGCAGGGATGCAGGGAAAGTTCGGTGTTTTTGTATGGTTGCTGGTATGTCCAACTCGTAGGCGTGCATTCCGATAGTGTGGACCACACGGTACGGTCCATGGTGCTTGTTTTCCAGCTTCCGGCTTGGGCGTGCAGTTCTCCAGTTACGGCCGTCCACCCACACAAGGTTACAGGTCAGAAGGCTGGTGCGTGGGTCCTGTGGGCGTCCGCCCCCTTTGCCTGTCGTAGCTGTGCATATCGCATCTCGGTCCGGGCTACTTCGTGAATCAGTTCCAGTCGTTCTGCTGCGGTTTGTGCTTCCCGTTCTTCCGCCGCATCTACTCGGATGTCCAGATCGAAATCGTAACGGGGGTGGAAGCCGAAATTGGTGAAGAACGGTGACATCGTCGTAGTGTCCGATACTTGGTTGTTGCCTGCAAACTCTGCCAGAAAGAGGAAATTGGCCCAATCATCCTGGAGGTACATGACGTATGCGTGGAGGTGTTGTTCCACAACTGCGTTCACTCTCTCGGTCTGTCCATCCGTTTGTGGATGGAAAGCAGTCGAGAGTTGTGCGTCAATCTTCAGATACGAACATTGGTGTTTCCAAAAGTGGGAAGCGAATGGCAGCTCTCTGTCCGAGACAATCGTTTCCGGTAGCCTGTGGTAGCGGAACACCCTGTCGCAGAAGAGAGTGCCCAGTTCTTCCGCTGTAATTGTCGTCGTGCAGGGAATGAGGTGCCTCTGCTTCGTCAGACGATCCACCACAACACAGATAGCATCGTTGCCCTTGGACCGTGGTAGGCCAGTCACAAAGTCAACAGACATGTGTTGCCATGGTCGATCCGGTACGGACAGTGGTTACAAAGCTCCATACGGTACGTGTCGTGTGGACCTCGTCCGGCGGCAAACGTGGCAGTTTCGTACGAACCGGTCGACATCCTTCCTCATTGACGGCCAGTAGTACTTTCTTGCGAGTAATTCCAGTGTTTTGGCACGTCCCGGGTGTCCCATAGCAGGGGGGTCATGGTGGTCCTGCAGCAGCTGCAGCCGAAGTGGAGTGTAGTCCGGTACGTAGAGGCAATCCTGATAGAACAGCCTGCCATTCGTTTCCTTGCAGTCGGCCAGTGATATTTCTTTACACTGCCTAGTGCCGTCATGCAGAAGGCCCAGTATCGGTCCCAGAAATTCGTCCACTTGGTAGGCTTCGGCGAGTAAAGTGGCTATTCGTCTGTTTTCCGGCTGTCCGGCCTGTCCGGCGTCTGGCTGTCCGGCGTCCGGCGAGGGCGCGTCGTTAGCCATCAAGCTCAAGCCATTGACAATGTCCGGCACATCTGGCCGTCTGGCGTTCCGTCCGGCATCGGAAACGTTGATCCGTCCGTGTCCGGCGTTCGGTAGGTCGATCAGGTTCTGAGGTTTCAACATGGCGTGCCAGTTGGTTAGCAGTCTTTCATCCCCCTCCTCAGGGAGATCTCCTGATCTCCGAGTCAATGCATTCGGCTTGCCACATGCCTTTCCCGGTCGATAAACGATCCTGAAATCGAAACGGGAAAGGAATTCGGACCACCTGACCTGTCGACGGTTCAAAAGCTTGGTACTCATGAAGTATTCCAGGTTTTTATGGTCGCTCAAAACCTGGATCGGGTGGCGCGAGCCCTCCAAGTGGGGACTCCAGTCCTCGAAAGTCCGGACGATTGCCATGAGTTCCTTGTGAAAGATTTCATAATTACATTCCACAGGGCTGTGCTTTTTGGAGTAAAAGGCCACCGGATGCAGAACACCATCATCATCATGCTGCGAGAGAATACCGGCCGAGACGTAGTCCGAGGCGTCCGTTTCGACTATTATCTCCCGGTCGTAGTCAATGTGATGGAGAATGGGTGCCGACATGAACGCTTTTTTGAGGAGGTCGACGGCTGCCTGCTGCTCTGGTCCCCACACGAATGGGACATATTTGCCTCCCTCCTTTTTTGTCATTTTGGTCAACGGCATCACCACTTTGGAGTAATCCTTTATGAATCTTCTGTAAAAGTTGGCAAATCCAAGGAAACACTGAACATCGGTGACTGTCCTCGGGGTCTCCCATCTCAGGACGCAAGACACCTTCTCTGGATTCATCCGGATTCCATTGGTGGTGATTATGAAGCCCAGATAATTCACTTCCTGTTTGTGAAAATGATATTTTTCCGGCTTCAGGTGCAGTCCGGCGTCCGACAATGCTTTCAACACCTTGTACACCTGTTCCTTGTGTTCCACCAAGGTGTTGCTGTATATAAAGATGTCGTTGAAGAACGCGGTGCAAAAGTCGTCGATGGTCTGGAGCACGTCGTTTATCAGGGCTTGGAAATCAGACGGTGCATTCCTCAAACCAAATGGCATAACCAGGGATTCGAATAACCCGTAACGCATCCGGAAAGCCGTTTTCCATTCTTCGCCTTCTGCCATTCGTACCAGATTGTATGCCCCGCGAATATCCAGAGTGGTAAAGTATTTGGCCTTCGACAACCACATCAACGTTTCCTGCAGCAAAGGCAGTGGGTAACGATTCTTGATGGTTCCTGCATTTAGCTCACTGTAATCGACACACAACCTCAGGCTGCCATCGGTCTTTTTGACAAAATGGATTGGTCAGGCTGCAGGGGAGGATGACGCCCTAATGAATCCCTTGCTCAAATTCTCTTCCAACTATTCCTTTAACGTCTGCAACTCGGTTCTAGACATCGAGTATAGTGGGCCAAAAGGAGGCGTGAAACCCTCTCGCAAGGGAATCTTGTGGTCATACGGCCGGTGGGGTGGTAGTTTCTTTGCCAATGCTACCCAAAATAGTGGCAGAAACTCATGGTACTCGGCAGGTATGTAAGTCTTCAGATCCAGTTCCTTTGGTTTCTTTGCTTGCTCGCTCAAGCCGAGTGCTTGGTTAATCTCATACAAGAAAGTCGAGAAAATCGTCAATTTTTGCTTATACGCCAATCACCGGAACGGGTGTCCACCAATAGCTGAAATCTGACTCGGGCGCTGTGTCGTCAGACTGGCTCTCGTTTCCGGCACAGCGGCATTTTTGTCGAAAAAGCTCGTTTCCGGCGCGGCACCATTTTCGTTCCATCTGGCGCGCCAGTTCAACGATCGGGCGCCCAGTCCCACATTGTAGTCCTTGCCATGGTCAGCTTGGTTCTGAAAAAATGATTTGGGAGACGTAAATGCCCGGGCCACGAATTCGCCGGCCCCTGCACTTACCGCTGGCTCCTGAGGCGCTACTTTTGACGCAAGAGAGTCGGTGTGAACCACGGTAGGTATTCGGTTGAAATGTGTGGCGCAGTACTGTGAACCAAAGGTCAAGGTGCAGGAGCTGAATCGAATGGCGACATCATGCAGCTCCAGCCATGGAATACCAAGTACGATTGGGTAATGTCTGAGTTTCGTGACAAACATGGGTAATGGTTCATGGTGTTCGAGGATGGATAGGTGGGTGTTGGCGACATACGTAATGTCTCCGGAAGACATAGGGCGGCCATCGATGACCTCAAGGCTTCTAGGATACTGGAGTGGTGTGAGGGGGAGTTAGTGATGGCGGCAAAGTCCTTGTCTATGAAAGCGATTCCCGTGGCTCCGCAGTCAATCAGCGCGTGTGTAGCAATGGTTTGGTTGCCGAAGGAAATATTGCACAATACAACCAGATGTTTTCCTTCCATTGCTACTTTAGAAACTGACAAACTAGACAAAAAAAAGGACTTGCTCCGAGTATGACCAACAGCGCTGCCATCGTGCAGCTGCTGGTCTAGGCATTTCCCGACTGACCCTGGCCCCCATTACCTCCCCCTCCTCCACCTTCATTGCCATAGGGTGGGTTCATATACGTGTTCGGGTTCGGGTTCGGGTGCACAATCTGATTCAGGCTGCGGTTCTGATCTTGGTTCGGCACGATCTGGGTGGTGGTGGTGTGGAAGGGGTTCCTGGTCTTGTTCGGACAATGGCAAGCCATGTGCCCTGGGCATCCGCAGTAGAGACAACAACCCTCACGAAGCCTGGCAGTCTGCTCTTGCTGTGAGATTTTTCCGTGACCAGCGCCACCGGCACTAAGATCCATCGGTTCAGGTCCACTGGTAGTCGTAGTCGTGGTGATGTTCGGCACCGGCGTATGGATGCGTGGTTGATTCTGTGGGTTGCGCGGCTGGTAAGAGGACGTATTGCCAGCTCTGCCCTCATAATGCTGGAGCGCCCGGATTTCAGAGTCGAGCTGTTGGCACAGGGACACGAACTTGTCGAAGGTAAGACCGTGGGTACGTCCCAAGAGCTGACGACGAAGCTCGATTGACACGCCCTCCTTCAAGGCGTCCAGCTTTGCTCCCTTGTCCCAACTCAACTTGGACACCAACATCTGAAATTCTGCAAAGTATGCGGTAAACTCCTTTTTTCCCTGTTTCAAGCTGTGGAGTTTACTGCGCGCTGTGGCAGCTGGGTCTGGGTCCCCAAAGGCGTTCTCTCGGATTCGTATAACATCGTGGGAATCTTGCAAGAGAAACTTCCCGTTCTGGACAAACGGAAGAATCTGTGCCTGTGCACGTCCCCCCAACCGGTTGAAAGCATATCCCATACGCAAAGCAGGTGTTGGGAAACGGGACGGGTTGCCGAACAGTTTAACACGGAGCTGGGCGACAAATCCTTCAAGATTCTCACGACCGCCCTCGAAGATTGGTGGATTAGGAACTCGACCGCCTCTGTTCGGTGGCGGTCCTTCCAAGGTGGCCAAACGGTTGACAACTCGGTTCGATGCTGCTAGCTGCTCTTCGAGATCATCGGCATGCCACTGCGCAACTGCGTTCGGGGCATTCAAGATGACTTGGGCCAACCACTGAACTTTGGTGAAGGCAGATTCAAGGGTAGCTTGCTCTGCAAAGCTGCTACTTCCAACAATGAGGTTGAGCTTCCTCTGAATCTCATCCGAAAGCTCGTGGTAGATAGGCGGGAGGACCAGGGTATCTGGAGTATCGCTGGAGGGCATCGTGGCAGGTCGCTACCGGGAGAGTTGTTTGGTGGACGCAACAAAGTGTAACAGTACGTGGCCAGCTAGGCTCCTGGTGGCGGCCAGAGGGCGAGGGCAAGGTAGACAAGTTGTTGTGTAAGGAAGGATAGGGAAGAAGGAAAGAAAGAAGTGGGCGATGGCTCCTTTTAAGGATATCCGTCGCCCGTTTGGCATCACTCCACAATCCATCCTCACGCCCAGCGTCAGGGGTCGAGGCCTAGTAGCTGGCACGCGCCGTGACAGATGCCTTTGGTGGCAAGAAACTGGGCACGGAGGAAGTCGGAGACGATCATGTATAAAGAGATGTCTGCCGCCTGGAAAGAAGAGGGTTATCGAATCTACTGTCTACCATCTCCACCCATATATCTCTACTGTAACCTGTTTTCTTGATAGGTTATGAGCCCGGATTGATCGCTTCTATCAAAAAAAAAACCTCTATCTATCTAAAGAATCTCGTTGTCCCCAACCAGCCTTAGCACTAGACATCCCTGTCCAACAAACCTTTTTTCTTTAAGCCGCAACACCAAAAAATGCCCAATCAAACATCACGACAATGTCCGCCACAGATACCATCAAGAAGGATGTCCACCGCACCAACTGGGGATCTATCGAACGCCTCAACCTGACGAACTATATTGATTGGAAGATGAACGTCAAAAGCATCCTCAAGTCAATGAGAGCGTGGGAAATCATCACTGGCGAGGAAAAGGAGCCAACCAAAACACCTTCTACTCTCGCCAATCTTGAGGTTGCTATCGAATCCTTCAAGCAGAGAAAAAATGATGCGGAAACCCTCCTTCGTTTCTCCGTCAACAGTACGATCCAAAAACAGCTCAGTCATATGGAGGATCCAGCCAAGATGTGAGTCACGCTCGGGAACCAGTTCAACAGAACCTATTCCCAAATGCAACGCTCCATCCACGCGGGCAATCTGTACACCGTCAAACCACACCCAGGTGAACGTATCAGCAACTACTGCGAACGCCTGCTGCAATACTGCGATCCTGTCGATGGAACCGATGAAGCGATATCGGATTCCGTCCTGCTCCAGCACCTCTTCAATAATGCAGGCCCCATATTCACCCAAACAACCCATAACCTACGTAAGAAGAAGAGCACTATCTCTGTGCAAGACGCTATCGACGAACTCTGCGAATTCGAAAGGAACCACCTAGCCAACAATCAAATCGGCGATCCTGGAAACAACACGGCCAGAACCCTTCTCTACTCCTATGGTGGAAAGACTCCGGTTTGCAAGTATTGCAAGAAGAAGGGATACCATATCAATGACTGTCGAAAGAAACAGAATGCCCAGAAGACCTCTGGTAAGTTCCAGGACGGCCACTCTGGTAAGTTCCAGGACGGCCACTCCGGTAAGTTTCAGGATGGCCACTCCGGTAAGTTCCAGGACGGCCAGCAAACCAGTGGGAGAAAGCACTCTCGAGATGACATCGAATGCTGGCACTGCTGGCAAACTGGACATACCGAGAAAAACTGCCTGCTCAAGAAGAGTACAGAAGAATTCAAAGCCAGGAGAAACCAGAAACAATTTGGCTCTAAGGGAAGAGCCATGGCAGCCGATGTCGAAGAGGATGTTCTCCGCTCCAATCTAGATTGACTAACCGGCCACGAAATGAGCCGAGCGTTGATAAGTTATGGTGAAAACACCTTCGAAACCGGCTACTTTTCGTTGGCCGCCGAGAAAGCATCCTCAACATGGATCATCGACTCCGGAGCCTCACATCACATGTGCAACGGCTCTCACAACCGATTCCGAACCTACTTCCGTCTATCGCAACCAATCGATATAAGGCTGGCCGACAACACCGTGGTCCAGGCCACCCATAAAGGCCTTGTTCAAGTACAAATCCACTGGATCAATGCCTTACACCTACCAACTTTCCCTTTATTCGCTACTCGCAGTGGGAGATCTTGACATTCATGGCGATCACACTTCATTCGAAACCGGAAGATATCTCATCAGCGATCCCACCAACCAAAAAGTTATAATAACGGGGCAAAAGAACGGCATGCTCAATGAGCTCAATACCAGTTGCTGTGCCCCCGACTCAATACTCGCTGCCCTCGTCACCTCGGAAGGGAAGAAAATGCTATCGATCACCGAATCAAGGATATGGCACAAACGCCTCGGCCACCTTGGAGACGCAGCGATAAAGTCCATTATCAATGGTTGTGTGGACGATGGCAGTACCTGTGAGGTAGAGAGGGTGTACCCAAGTCGAGCACGTACGTAGGTCGAGCGCTAACACACTAAGAGGGCACTAGTGTACTCTTGGCGCGAGAGATATTTAGGTACAAATATTTTCTTTTTCTTTAGCGGTAAAATCAACACGAAATGAGCTTCTTTCTTGCAACTACAGCATATCACCATGTCAAACAAAAACGAGGAGAGGCTTCCGGAAAGTGTTCGATTTCAGGAAGCACTTGATATGCACATCTCAGGAGCCATTTCAACCCATACCGATGCTGCAACAGCTGCCGAAATGCCGCGATCAACCTTCTTACAACGAGTCCATGGAAGACGGTCAGCAGAAGACTACAACAAGGGATACCAGCTGTTGAACACTGCAGAGGAAGGAATCCTAGTGTGGTACTGCGATATTCTACAGAAGACTGGATTTCCTCAGAGCATGAAGGACGTTCTAAGTATATAAGTAACGATAATTTTTGTTTCGTTACGTACTGCGGCACTGAACCTGCGTCGCGGCGCAAATAAAACGCCGCTGGCGGTCTAGAGTACGCTAGTGCACTAGCGCCCTCTTAGTGCGTTAGTGCTCGACTTATGTACGTGCTCGACTTGGGTACACCCTCTCTATGTATCCAGGCAAAGCTTCGAAGAAAGTTAATCCGCGTTCAAGTTCCAAGAACCTCCATACCCTTCGAGCTAGTCCATTCAGATCTATGTGGACCATTTGCTACACGCTCGTCAGGCGGCGCTCAATACTTTATCATCTATGTCGACGACTACTCTCATCATACAGAGATTACCGTCCTACCTGACAAACGAGCCGAAACCTGCACTGCAGCCTTTCAATGGTTTCAAGCCAAAGTGGATGGCTGGGGATACGATATTAGAAGGTTTCACTCAGACAACGGAAGCGGTGAATACAACAACAAAAACTTCCGCAACATCCTCACCGTTCGAGATATTGCATTTGAGCCGTGTCCACCACATACGCAACACAACAACGGCATCACGGAAAGGATGATCGGAGTCCTAACTCAGATGGCAAGGGCCATGATGCTTGATTCGCAAGCCCCCATGCAGTTCTGGGCTGAGGCCATCAAGACCGCTTGCTAGCTGCATCGAAGAACTCCGAATCAGTCCCTTGACGGGAAAATGCCATATGAGGTGCTCAAACGCCATCGTCGGCTGTACCGAAATGGCAACTCACAGCGTGTGAGTACGGCGCTCGGCAACTCGCATGTGAGTACGGTGCTCCGCAACTCGCGTGTTAGTACGGCACTCGGCGACTCGTGTGTGAGTGCGGCGCTTGGCGACTCGCGTGTGAGCACAGCGCTCGGCGACTCGTGTGTGAGTATGGCACTCGGCGACTCACGGCATTTGAATACGGCAATCGGCAACTCACAGCGTGTGAGTACGGCGCTCGGCGACTCCCGTGTGAGTACGGCCCTCGACGGTAACTCACAAGGTGTGAGTACGAGGCTGGAACAAGACGATACGACGTCGGCTGAGGATAAACCTACGCTAGATCATCTTCGGCGCTTCGGATGTGCGGTGTGGAAGTATATCCCGAAATGTCAAAGAATGGACACAAAGATGGGTGCCCGCGCAAAAGCCTGTATGATGCTCGGATACGTCCATGATACCACCACGATCTGGTGAATTTGGGATCCCAATTTCGGCAAGGCCATCAACTGCTCGGATGTCTACTTCGATGAGAGCCAGACGGTCTATACATCATGCATGGCCGATAATGAGCATAGCGTCGATCCACTCGGACTGCCAGAAGAGGATCCAGTGATCACCGAAGTGATAGAACATCCACCCGAAAACACAATACCCCTTCCAGCGGGAATAGGGTCAGTGGAAGAAGCATCTGCGCTAGATCCACAAAGCGTGCCCGATGGGGCTCCAAACGCTTCTCCTTCTCAGCCTCGCATGCTGACCAGGAGCCAGTCAATACGGGCAGCCAGGGCCGGTAGAGAAAGGACGCGCAAGCAGTAACAGTAAAGGAAAGGAAGACTGACGTACAACTTAATCAAGGGAAAATAATACTCGTAACGAACATGGGAGAAGGACGAGCAAGCTCAATCAACGGGAGACAACAAATGTAGCGGACAGGAGAAAGGACACGCAAGTAACATAACGGAGACGAAGGAGAGAGGTCTTGACTGGCCAGCAGTCGGGGATATCGCTACTTGAGCGATATAGCGGAGATCGGTCGAGGCGCCTAAGCATGGAGGATGACCGCGGCTGTGGCAGCGGAAATGAGAACGAGCCACAGGGCGACAAGGGTGAGAGTGGCACCGGCGCTGGTGCTCAGGAGCCTGTCACGCCAGGTTCGTGACAGTACATCCCGTGTCCAGACCGAAGCTCCCGCAAGGTCATGTCGGGTCGTCAGGGTCCAGCGGCGGATGGGGGTATGGTAGATGCGGACGGGCCGACTAGCCTGTTGCCGGGCTTGGAGTTGTTCGTTCATGCACTGTTGTTCGTTGATGATGGCTCCCAGGGTGTTGGTCATCTGCTGGAGTTGCTGTTCGTCCACGTAGTGGAACTCGTTCATCCGCTGGGCGAGTGTCCGGTGTACGACGTGATTGCAGCGGGCATCCCGGGTGGTTGTTTGATGTATCATGGTGACGATTTCCCCCAGCAGGGCGAGTTGCTCGTCCTGTAGTGCTGCAGTCACGGCCGCGGGGTTTATGTTTTCCTGATATTCCTGTGGTGGTGTGATGTCCGCCAAGGTTTCACGTGGGGCTGCAGCGCTACAGCGGAGGTGGTGGTTTTTCATGTTCACGAGGAACCGGCATTCGGGGCAGACCCGCTTTCCTCGGTACCATTCCACGCATGCTTTGACGGGGTTGAGGCGTCGTTCGCGGGTTACTTCGTGTAGTTCGTTAGGGTGTGGGAGCGGGCAGTCGCAGTTTGTCGCACGGCGGCGGTGGCTTTGGCGCGGGTAGTAGTTGTTGTCCTTGCTCTGGTGGTGGGTGTTGCAGTAGTCATTGTAGCAGGCCGTCCCATGCAGAGATACGTGGTCGTTGGTACGGGGCTGTCCTGTGGTAGACAGCGGGGGCGAAGGTGCGGCTGGAGGGGCACCCCATCCGTCGGTCATGGTGGCGGCAATGCCCCAGTCATTGTTGGGTTAGTTGGAGGGTAGTTCGGTTTGTTCGTTATCAGCGGAGATTGTGATGGGAAACTCGGAGGTGCGGCTGCGGCCAGCAAAGGTCCAGCCTTCGTTGGTGTCGACAGTAGCGGTGGTGGACATATCGGGTTTTTTAGAGTTGGGGTACAGGTTTCTCAGGGTATTCCTCATGGAACTGGTGGACGAGGTCGGGTGAGTTCTCAAAGTTGCGGGCGGGATACCAGGTATGATCGGGGTTGTGGAAACCGGTCCACGTGACTCGATACTGGATCTGGTTTCTATGGCGTTGGGAGTTGAGGATTTTCTCTACTTCCCACACTTGCTGTTCTTGGATGATCACAGGTGGTGGCGGTGTTTATTGGGTCCCGGGATGGGTTCGGTGCTGGCTGTGGGTTCGAGGAGGCTGATGTGGAAAACTGGGTGGATCCTGACAGTGGCTGGTAGGTCCAGTTTATATGCTCTTGAGCCTACCTTCTCGAGGATGGTGTACAGGCCTATCTGCTTCTGGTCCAGTTTGTTTGATGGTCGGGTTGTCCGGATGTGTTTCCGTCGTAGCCAGACCCTGTCGCCTGGGTTCAGTACCGGGTCCGGATGTCGTGCTTTGTTGGCGTGCTCTGCTTGAGACATTTGGACCTCCTTAATCTCTGCTCGAAGTTCTTCATGCAACCTTCTCAATGCTGCAACATATTCCGATACTTCCGGGGTCTCCTTGTTCCGGGTGCCGAGGTCTGGCAGGAAACGAGGGTGATATCCATAGTTGGCAAAGAAGGGGGTTATTCTTGTGGTTCCGGTTTGTGTGTTGTTATAGCAGAATTCGGCAATTGGCAACAACATTTCCCAGTCGTCCTGTTGGTAGTTGCAGTATGCCCGGAGATACTGCTCGAGTGTGGCATTGGCTCTTTCCGTTTGTCCATCTGTTTGTGGGTGGAAGGTGGTGCTGAGGTTGCTTGATATCCCGAGTGCTTCCGTTACTCGTCTCCAGAAGTCTGAGGTAAACAGGGACCCTCTGTCTGATACAATACTGCTTGGCAGTCAGTGGGGTCTTATTACCTGTCGGAGGAAGTGGTCTGCCAGGTCTTCGGGGTTCATGGTGCCCTGCAGGCGACGAAATGTCCCATCTTTGTGAGGCTGTCGATTATTACCCATAATGCGTCTTTTCCGTTGCTCATCGGCAGCGCAGTGATAAAGTCCATTGATATCGTGTCCCATGGCCGATGTGGGAGTTCGAGTGGCGTTAGCAGTCCAAATGGCGTGTGTCGGATTGGCTTGATGCGATGGCAGGTGTCACAGTGGTCGACGTATCTGTTGATGTACTTTCGTTGCCCTGGCCAGTAGAAGCTTCAGGTAACGAGTTCCAGGGTTCTTGCTCGGCCCAGGTGTTCCGCGGCTTGCGTGTCATGGTGGTCTCTTAATATGCGTAGTCGCAGGGTGTCATTGTCCGGGATCCATATGAGGCCGTCATAAATTAGCAACCCACTGTTTTCCTCGCATAACCCTAGTGCAATCTTTCCGTCGCGGGTGGTCCCGCTCACCTTTTTCCCCCGGTTTTCTTGGATCTCTTCATCTGCTGCGCTTAGTGTCCAGATTTCATTCAGGAGTTCCTTGTCTATCTCGAGGTTGATGGTTTCTGTTGTATTTGTTTGGAGTGCTTCGAACGCTTCTTCGGGTAACAGGATTCGGCCGTGGTTCTGCCGATGCTTCATGTCCCCTTCCCAGGGAGAGTCTCCTGACTCTCTAGAGAGGATTTCTGGCTTGCCGGCCAATTTCGCGGGTCGATACTTGATCACGAAGTCATAGGTAGCTAATCGCTCACCCCACTGGGCTTGTCGCAAATTGAGGTCTTTTTTTGTTTTCCAGTATTCGAGGTTTTTGTGGTCGGTGAGGATCGTGAGTTTTGGTCCTGTTGTTTTACAATAGGTATCCCATTTTCGTAGTGTGTCGACTATCACCAGTAACTCCTTATCGTGGATGTCGTAATTGCGCTCCGGGTCTTTGAGGTTCCTCGAGTAGTATGCTACAGGGTGCAGGATTCCCTTTTCGTCGGGTTGTGAGCAGATTGCTCCTATGGCGTAGTCGGAGGCATCTGTTTCGATGGTGATGGGTTGTTCCGGATCGAAGTGTTGTAGTATAGGTTCCATGATCATTGCTTTCTTGAGCATCTCAAATGCCTCTTGTTGTTTATCACTCCATTCCCATCCTTTTTCCTTCCTTGTGAGGTAGGATAGGGGTGTCGTGATTTTGCTGTAGTCTCTGATAAAGAGCCGGTAAAAGTTGGCAAAGCCGAGGAAGCTCTGGATTCCTTGGACGTTTGTTGGTTTCTTCCATTCTTTGATGGTCCGGATTTTTTCTTCGTCCATTTGCAGTCCCTACGGTGATATTACATATCCCAAGTATTCTATTTCCGTTCTATGGAATTCGCATTTGGATGCTTTCAGTGTGAGCTCAGTTTCCTCAACTCGTCTCAAGATTGTCCGGACGTGTCTCCGCTGGTCTTCCAGATTTTGCGAGAAGATGAGGAAGTCATCCAGATATGCCACACAGAAGATATCAAGGTATTTGCTCAAAATCTCGTTCAGCCATCGTTGGAACGACGCCGGTGTATTGGTCAACCCGAAAGGCATGACGCAGTACTCGTATAGTCCGTACAGGGTTCGGAAGGCTGTTTTCCATTCGTCTCCTGCTTCGATTCGGAGGTTGTAGTAGGCGTCTCGGATATCTAGTTTGGTGTAGATGGTGGCATTGGATAGTTGATCCAGAGACTCTCCGATTAATGGCAATGGTATCCGGTCTTTGATTCTGATCTCATTCAGTTGTCGATAATCTACACATAGGCGTAGTCCCCCATCGTTCTTCTTGACAAAGTGTATTGGCACCCCAGCCGGGGAGGTGGATGCCCAGATCCATCCCCGTTTCTTATTGACTTCTAGGTATTCCTTGAGAGCCTTCATTTTTTATTCGTTCAGGGGTTGCAGGGGCTCGTAAGGGGGCATCTTGGCTTCCTCCAGTCGAATGTGGTGGTCGTGAACGCGGTGGGGCGGAGGAGCCGTAGGTTCTTTTTCGGTGAATACTTCAAGGAACTCGTGATATTCCACCGGAATTGGTTTTTGCTGGTCTTGGAGGTTTCCTTGATTTTGCTGATGACAGTCTGGCATACTTCCCATGGGTCCGTTTCGCCAATCTCCCAATTTTCCGGTGTTTTCCTGTAGTATTGCTCCGTGGCCTTTTCTTCCGGGACCATGTTCGCTCTTGGTGAGCTAGGTAAGCATTTTTCGGCACAGTGGTCCGAATGGAATTTCACAGTATGATTCTTTCACCCTATCACTGGATCATGGAGCTTGAGCCATGGGAGTCCTAGGATGATTGGCGCATTTCCGATTGTGATGCAGTGTAGCCGGATGTCTTACTCGTGATGATTGATTGTGAGGTGGACTTGGGCGTCGTGGGTTACTGGCCCACTGGTGACCTCGCTCCCATCCACGGTCAGGACCCGTCTTGGTGTCGATTTTTGCTGTATTGGGATTCCACTTGCTTCGGCGTAAGCCTTATCGACAAAGTTCTCAGATGCCCCGCTGTCCACTAGGGCGCTGGTGTTGTGTTTGTTTCCATCAGTTCCTATGATTCGTACTTTGATCATGATCTTCTCTTCGCGGTCGTACCTGGTTGTTCGTATTCTGTAGGGTTGGTCTGGTTCTGCAACGGGTTTCTCCCTTGGGTGGCTGTTGCCTAGGACTATTCCCGAGGGCTGTCGTTTCCTGCCAGTTCGGGTTCTTTCCCTGCTTCATTGTTTATGGTGTCTTCTTCGTACGTGGCTTCTGCTGCCTGGTATGGCCTTCTCCATGGGGCTCGTGCTTTCTTGGGCTGGGGGCATTCCTACGCAAAGTGCCCCCTTTTTCCGCAATTGTAGCATTCATCTGTTTGTAGTCTTCGGGGGAACCGGGTCGGAGTTCTTGGTGCGAACTTGAACCATCGGGTAGCATCTAGGTCCATTGGGTCACCCGGGGCGCTGATGGGTTCTTTCGTGTGGACATGGAAGCGCGCTTCTGGACTAGCCGCACGGCGCCGACTAATGACTCCAAGGTTGCATAGGCAGCTGTCTGTTTTGATGGCCACAGTGGCATAGTCTACTAGGGCGGTGGCTGGTACTTCGCTTATGACCAGGTGCCTTTTAACTTCTGGGTGTAATCCGTCTCGAAATCGCACGATGTATACGTTGTCCGCGTACGGGAGATCTGCTTTGATTCGTTGGAATTCCATCCAGTAGGTTGCTGCCGTCCGGTTTCCCTGCTGGATTTTCTGGAATTTTTCGAAGGCTATTTCCTCGGCATCTATCTGGCCGAAGGTGTTCTTCATGTTAGTTTTCAGTTCTTCCCATGTTAGGTTGATTCCTGCTTCCTGGTTCAGGAAGGTTTCCACCCAGTTCCATGCCACCCCCTGGAGTAGGGAGGATGCGTATCCCGTTTTTTTCTCATCGTCGTCGAATTGATTTCCCTCTGTTCTAAACTTCAGCTCGCACTGGGCCAGGAACGTTTTGAATTTTTCTTTTTCTCCTTTCAACGGTTCGGGGTCCCAGAGTTTTGGGTAACTGGTCTGTGGCGGTCTGTCATGTGCCGCTAGGAGGGCCAACAACATTTCCGTTGTCAACAGGTGGGGTCCTTCCGTCATTCTTCTGGTCTGTTCTGGTGACTCGGGGGTCTCTGGCCTGGATCTTTGCTCTGGGGTTACTGGACTCGGTACTCGCTGGTCGTCAGGGACGTCCCTAAATTCGCTCAGGTTGAGGGGGTCCGGGGACGCCACCATATCTTTCTTGTTGCTACGTCAGGTGTCGATAGGGAGAGGCAATCTAGTGTCAAGATCCTGCCTTGACTACTCCGTGCTGCTCGACAGGTAACGTATGCTCGGTTCTTCGGGGCAATCTCGTGATCACACTTCCGGCGTACTCACACGCCGCTCATAGTCACACATCCGGTGTACTCATGCGCCGCTCGTAGTCACACTTCCGGCGTACTCACATGCCGCTCGTAGTCACACTTTCGGTGTACTCACGTGCCGCTCGTAGTCACACTTCCGGCGTACTCACACGCTGCTCGTAGTCACACTTCGGGCGTACTCACGCGCCGCTCGCAGTCACACTTTCGGCGTACTCAGGTGCCGCTCGTCATCTCGCGGTATCCGTCACGCCCGGCATGGTCTCGTCGCGGTCCTCTCACACACCTTGCGTGAGCTCGTTGTTCTCGCGGTATCCGTCACGCCTGGCGTGGTCTCGTCGCGATCTTCTTACACGCCTTTGTGTGGGCTCGTTGTTCTTATCGGGGTGGTGGTCGCAGCACCGGTTCATGGGTAGAGAGAGGTAGGTCTGTGGAGAGAGATAATATGCAACTTAGATCTATTGCATTCAGCACTACAGGCTATGTACGCTCCACCTCACCATACCACCCCCATGGGGTTCCCATCTTTCCAATACCGCCCAAAATCACAAAACAAAACAAACAGCAAATCAAGATCGCAACATATAGAGCATCTGCAACCGTCCAGCGAAGAAAGAGCACCACTTCCCATCTTTCCTCCTCCGCTTTTCGTCGTCAAACTAGGTTTCGAACGCACCAAAGTCTGGCTCTGGGGAGTCAGAGTCGGAGTCGTTGGTGCTACAGGTGGTGGTGTGGTCTCCATCGAGACAGAGATGTGCTGAGTGTCCTAGCCCGGTGGCGCGCAGGAAGCATCGCAGTGGCAACGAGTTTTCAGGTGCGAGGAGGAAGTTCGGAGACTGGATATCACCGACAGTCGACGCGAGGAGGGTTTTGCGTTTGGCTGCCAGCAGTGGACAGTCACGTAGGAGATGGAGTGAGGTGTATGGTGATGATCCACACGGGCATGGCCCTGCATCGATATTCGGAGGGGCGTCGGTAGGTGACCGGTTGCAAAACACTCGCCACAATGCTCGTGTATCAGCCCAGTCGACGTTGTGTAAATGGCCAGGAAATTTGAACGAGGGGTTCGAAAGAGGGAGTTCGGTCTTCCATCGTCGGAGAAATTCTGCACGTGCCTGGGTTTGCAGCCAGGTCTTCGTAGTCAGTGCAAATTGGCATGGTGTGGTGGAGGATGCTCCCAGCTTGGCAAGTGTATCAGCCCGTTCATTCCCCCGGATGTCACAGTGGGAGGGGCACCACACAGTGGAGATCCGCCAGCCCAAGAGTTGGAGTTTTCCAACGATTTCCTGAGTTCGTCGTGCATACTCATGGTTGTGCTTGTTGAAGTGAAGGGTGTCGATCGCGGCTTGGTTGTCGATACAGATGAATACTGTAGAGCGTGGCAGAGTGGTAGTGAGTAGGGTGGAGACTGCTTCCTGCACAGCGTGTAGTTCGGCGTCGAACACCTCAGCCCTACAACCGAGATGACATTTTCCCGAGGTGAGCCGGTGGAGTTGCTGGTCCCCACAATGGTAGACTGCCCATCCACAGCCAACTGCACCGTTGGCGAGTTTGGAACCGTCCGTGTACATGACTATCGTATGGTCGTCAAGTGTTTCTAGCCATTTTCCGTGGAGCTGTTGTGGTTTTGTCGTTTTGTCGGGGTTTGGAGAAACAGTCTTTGCCACTCCTCCCGTGGTTGTGGTTGCTGTCCGGTCCTCCAACTTGCCCAGTATAAGGTTTTTACTGAGGTTGTAAAGGCGGTGTAGTCCCGGAAGGTTGGCGTGCGTACCAGGTTGTTCGCGTGGAGGTCCAAGGGCGTGGTGAGTCGGGAGAAAGTGTAGTCGGATTGCATATCGTAGCGATAGGTAGTCGAGGTACGTCTCCATTGGTGGTAGGTGAGCAAGAGTGATGAGATTTGTTGTTCTCGTATTGAGCGGAAGACCAGTTATCCATCGGGCGATAGTGTTGTATGCCACTTTGAGCGTAGCGACTACCCCAGGGGTTCCAGTCCACCATGCTGGTGACGCCCAAAACATTGTGGGAAGGATTGCTGTCATTGCCAGATGGTGGGCTATGTAGGCGGGGATGCCACGGGACCGGTGTCGTAGGAAATTCAGGCTTCCGAGGACCTTGTTTGCTCTGGCAGCTGCCATCGTAGCGTGATACTTGAATGTGAGTGATTCATCGATAAACACCCCCAGGTACTTGATCTGTCGTCCAGCGGGGATAGTAGTACCGAGTACTCGGAGCGGAGGATGTGATGCGAGACTCTTGTTTTTATCCTTGCTGGTGAGGGGGAGGCAGTAGAGTAGTTCAGTTTTTGATGTGGCGAAGTGAAGTCCGAGTGGGGCACCATTCTTCAAGTGTTGTTCGGTTCGCTCCTCGAGATGTATGTTGGCTTCGGAGACTGTTTGTGATAGCTGTACCATGCAAACATCATCCACATAGGAGGTGTCAATGGCGTCAGCAGGGTAATGCTGTTTCTCAAGCATTGCATTACTGTAGACAAGGAAGAGGATTGGCGAGATCGGTGACCCCTGTGGTAGTCCACATCGGTACGGTTGCGGTTCTTCAGATTGTTGGTCAAATCCGAATGCAATTTTCCGATCAGTGTTAAATGCGGCAACCCACTCGACAAGATAGGATGGCATCCGGCGTTGGCACATAATTTCGTATAGTGTTTTTGGGTGGACCTGGTTAAACGCTCCCTCGATGTCATGCGTGAGAACTGCTGGCCGTGTGGGTTTTTGATTGGTTGTCTTCTTCCTACTGATAGAGATGGCTATGGGGTTTATTGTTCATAGTAGGGCATCGATTGCAGAGTTTTCCAGTTGGGCTCCCATTTGCAAAGGGTGGGTCGCACCACATATCAATGCAGCTTGAGAGAGACGTTTTGCCACAATTGTCTCCAGCAGCTTCCCAAAGCATGACTGCAGTGAGATTGGACGGTAGGATTTTGGGTGTGAGTATGACTTTTTGCCTGGTTTGGGGATGACAACGCAATTGGCAGTCTTCCATTCCGGTGGATGTACGGCATATCTGAGACATGCCGTAAAGACACAGGGGAGAAGATGTGGGGCAGCTTCATTGAACCGACATAAGGTACTGTAGGTGATGTTGTCCGGTCCGACTGATGTGCCATATTTCAAATGCGCAATTGCCAGCTGGATTTCGTATGCTGTAACTCCACTATTGTATTGGCGTAGATCTTTCTTGGAGGTGAGGAGGTCCGCAGGGAGTGGTGTTTGTTGTGCCGTATCAGGAAATAATGCTTTCCGTAGTACATCACACTTTCCTTGAAAGTCGGATCGTCCGTCGAGTGGTGGGATTGGTTTATGGTGTGTGTTGTGATGTTTTAGCGTTTTCCAGACTGTTCGAGTGGAGGCGGTCTCCAGTTGGTGGATACGGTAAGCTGTCTTTGCATTCCGAACCATTAATGACCATTTGGAACGCTTGTACTGGCTGTCATCACGGTTTTCCGCAGTAGGTTGAAGGCGGGCTCGCCGGTCGGCACGTTTGACGCTCTGTTTGGCCAGCGTAAGACTGTGGTTCCACCAGGGTGCAGCTACTTTCCGCGGTACCCTCAGTGGAACAGCCTCGTCAACAGCTTGGTTGATCAGGTGTGTGATGTTGGTTATCGCTCGGAGAGTGTCATCCATTCCTTGGAGCTGTGAGAGGTCCATTCCAGCAGACTGGACTTTGGAATCAAACAATCCCCAGTCGGCCCTACGCCAGCACCGGCGGGGAACTGCTGGTGCTGGGGCCATTGGCAGTGACAGGGTGACGGTAACAGCGCTGTGGTCTGAGGTAGTATCGTGGTCAACCGCCAATGACAAGACGGATTGTGTGGTAGAACCTCGGGAAAGACACAAGTCGATGGTTGAGGGGCGTCCGCCATTTCTTGGATGGTGTGTGGGTACTGACGGCTCGTTCTGGAGGTGGAAATTGTTGTCTTCTAGCCAGTCTGCAATTGCCTGGCTTGCACGCGAGATGCGGATGGTCGGCGGGAGGGGTCCCTGCCACCACGGGTGGTGTGCATTAAGGTCTCCCATGAGTATACAATCGTTTGGTGGTTTGAAGGTTGGAAGGATTCTGGCCAGTGGCTCCGCTCGCCCTGGAGAATAAAAATTGAAGAGGGTGAAGGATTTCCGGTTGTGTGGTGTAGTGATCGTGGTTCCCAGAAAGGAGTCCTCGGCGGTAAAGACTGTGGTCGCGGTCAGACCAGGTGTGTGGCGTATATACGTCACACACCTAGGTTTAATAGGTGTGGGGGTAAAGGTGTCGAAGCCAGGTAAGGAGGGTGGGTTGCCATGTCTGTCACACCATGGCTCTTGAAGTAAGCAGATCAAATTTTCGGTCTTCCGGGCAAAATCCTGTAATGCTGAAATCGTCGTAGCTTGGCCTCTGGCGCAGTTCAGCAGCTGCACGTGCCCTACGG
>Ga0307516_10002169_pt1 | contig 26598 bp, 27 predicted proteins | sample 19_EM_MG_FD_203310 | JGI IMG/M metagenome (GOLD analysis project Ga0307516, IMG submission 203310) | Populus trichocarpa ectomycorrhiza microbial communities from riparian zone in the Pacific Northwest, United States - 19_EM | ecosystem: Host-associated > Plants > Roots > Unclassified | place...
CCCCCCCCTCCCAATACCTGCCGGAGCACAATTGCACGTCAGTCGAGCATCTTCTGGAGAGCACGACTACAGACTACATACTGGTAAAGTACTCTACCTATTGATGTCCCACACATAGGTAGGCAAAGGCCACGCGAAACTTTTTTTTTTTTTTATTTTTTTTTTATTTTGTTTATTCATGCGATTGGTGCCTGTGAATACATACACATCTGATATTCTACATACGTAGAAGGACTCAGCCTCTTGCATACTTATGTATACCAGAATGTACTTGCATAGATACATAGGTACATATGTATCTACCTAGGTACATATGTATCTACCTAGGTACATATGTATCTACCTAGGTACATATGTATCTACCTAGGTACATATGTATCTACCTAGGTACATATGTATCTACCTAGGTACATATGTATCTACCTAGGTAGTCTGTGGATAGATAAACGGGAAGGGCGGCTTGTTGGAAAGCGGGTTATGTGTGGTTGCCAAAAACTTTGTTTAGTCATCGCAGACAGAATTTTTTTTAGCTTACATAAGCATATACTTATGTAGTTAGTGGTATATCTACAACCCGTGTTCGAATCCCGCTCGTCGTATCGTGACTTTCCTAGAAAACATGAAATCCGAATAAAGAAAAAAAAAAAATAGAAAAAAAAATAGAACAAAATTAAAAGAGAAGAGAGAGAAAAAAAAAGCAGGCGGAAAAAAAAAACTCCCATTTTTTTATGCTAATATTGGAAATGGATACGGTATCCAGCCCGCATCGGACCCCGAGACCAGAGAACGATCACACCAGCATTGTTGATCAGTTAGTACTTAGATACTTACATATGATTTGTAATACTGCATTCATTCACAGACAGTAGTAAGGCAAAAACGCGTATTGCCAGTACGATAATGCACTAATCTAACATTGCTGCTGGACTGAAAACTCCCCCCCGTTTTTTGCTACTGTACTCATCTCTGCCAAATCAATCCGCATTGCCTATTGCCCGTGGCGTGAAGGAGAAATCGAGCGGAAGAGCTTTCCACCTCACCCCCCCCGTCCCCACTCGATCGAACACTAAAGAACTGCATTTAACGCCCCGAGTACAACTCGCTACAAAAAAAAAACATAAGAGCAAAAGAAACAAGAACAAGACGCATACAGTTTCCCCCGTTCCTCTCACAAAACCTCTTGACGCTTTCCCTTCCACTCTGCACAAAAAGACCAGGAACACACGGACAAAAGGGAACCTCCTCTCTCCTCCGCGGAAATAAAGGATGCACGCCCTCAAACTAACTCCATCATCGCCCCAAACAAATCTCGCACCAAAAAAGCCAATAAGAACAGAAGCAGAAGACAACAGAAGCACGCTCCAAGAAGACAAACACCACCAGAAAAGAGAAAAAAAAGTAAGCAGTAAGGACTTTGTCTGGAAGGGGAGGAAGAAAGGGGAAATCCAAAATAGTTTGGGCGAAGACTAACGACAAGGAAAGTGGTAATAATAGATGATGAGTGATGACGGGAAATGGGGTGAGAAGGGAAAGATTGGGAGGGAGGAAACGCATGCATGCAACACCAGCGATCAATCAAGCGGCAACGATGAAAAAAAAAAACTCCTCCGTGGTAACTCCACACTCCCATAGAAAGCAACGAGGAAAACAACAGCAGATAAACCAGCGTAAAAATGCCCATCTCAACAAACTTCACCGCCCCTCTGACCTCTGACTCTGAGACCCAGACTGAGCTGCCTCAAATTCTCAAATGTAGTCTTGCCGTCCCCAACGACAACCTCCTTCTTAACGCGCCGGCCGCTGGATGTGGCGGCCGTAGCCTGCTCAGGGCTCTCCTCTTCAGCCTTCCGCTTAATACTCCTGTTGGAGTTCGCGTATGTGACCTTGGCGCGCTGGTGTAGCGCCGCGATGTACTCCCGTTGGATGTCGTTCTGCGCCACAGACGGCGACGCGCTCGGTGAAGTCGGTGACGACTCGTCGGGCATGGTCCTGGGCTGCTGGGCTTTGCGCGCCTTGGGCGGGGTGTCATCGATGTCGATGGGCGGAGCTGTAATGCTGGGATCCAGAACCGGCTCGACGCCGTCTTTAATGGACGTGTACGCTTGTTCCTCTGCCAGTATCGATAGATCGAGATCAAGACGGGCGACATCGTTGCTAGGAGAGATAACGTTCGATGATCGCTTACTCCTCGAAGAGGGGCGAGGTGGGGAGGCATTCTTGATCGGCCGTGTCGCACGTACTGAAGGAGCAACAGGGGGGGCCTCCTTGACAGGTTCCTGCGCCTCCTTCTCCGTCACCTCCTTATTCCCCTCATCATCCGCCTTTTCCAGAACGGGTACTTTGACGGGTTTGTTGGCGGTCTCTTTGATGGGTTCTTCTATGGGTCCGGCGGCTTTTTCGACCGGTTCCTTGACTGGCTCTTTGACTGGCTCTCTAACTGGCACTTTTGGGGCGACGTTCACTGGAGTGGGCGCTTTGGCCAGCTTGGGAGGAGCTGGCTGGATCGGTACCAATGTCGGGAGAGCCCGCAGGACAATGCACTCGCCGGTTTCTTGTTCAGTTGACACGGGTGTAACCGATTTCGCGGCATCCTCCCTCTGACGAGCCACAGTGGCTTTACGCTTCAACTCCTTGATCTGACGCCGGTTCTCAATGCCATGCTTCTTGAGTACCTTCTTGTACTCGGTCGCTGCCTGCTTTTCTTGGATAAGCTTCCATGTATCTTGGTGAAGGCACTTTTTCTGTGGCGCGTTAGTAAAAGAAGCGTAGGGGACATGAGGAATCAAACCTTCAGGGCTTTGCAGTCTTCACACGAAGGCTTGCGTCCCTTGTAACCCGCAGGCGGTCCCATAGAACCGGGAGTGGCCGCTTTGGCACTGCCTGTAGACTTCACGGGGGGTTGGCTTCCTCCGGCAGCTGAAGACAATTCTGGTGGCACTGACACCCTTGTCAAGGATGACGCAACGCCAAACCTCGGCGCTGGAGGGAGCGGTGATTGGGCTCTCTCAGCGGCCGGGGAAGCCTTGCCTGGCGCAGGCTTGCTTGGGGGTTCGTCCATCGGCTCGTCATCAAACTCGTCCGGATCAACTCTGGACTCGGGGTCCTGAGTCGCGGCTCTGTCGTCATCGCACCAGCCACGTGCCCGAATCTCGTCCTTATGCTTGCAGCCGGTCTTTTTGAGTCGGCAACTCTCGCAACCAATACGGGGCGGACCGAGGTTCGACAGTTTCTTGACATACAAGCTTCCGTCCGTGAGTTTGAGGTACTCGACTTGCTGGTTTTTCGAATTTGCGGACGACGGCGCGGGGGTAGTGTTCCGGTTCCGTCGGGTTGTCTTGGGCTTTTTCAAGGACGGTCCAGGAACTGGAGTGGCCGACCTCTTCCCTGGAACCACCGACGAAGCTTGCCGGTTTCCGTTCACACCAGTAACGGCTGAAGGGGGGCGCTCCGGGAAGTAGTTGAAATCCTCAAGATTGTCTTCAGGACTATCAGACGGCTTTGAACGCTCCCTCAACCCCCCACGTCTGGGAGTCTCGCCGTCGATACCAGTAGCATCCACAGTGTCCGCATCACCCTCAGCTTCCTCGGCTTTCATGTCGGTCGTGCCACCCACCGGTGTAGGCACCCAATCCACCTGCGCCCAATCAAAAACTTTCTCGCCGCCCGGAACGATATCCGCGCAAGCCCGCTTCCAGATGCACCAACGTGCAAAATGCTTAAGGTAGAGAAGAGGGTTCCGATTGACTGGCCATGGCACCGCTCTCTTGACGCCATCCACGACTGCTTTGGTGAGTCTTGTACCTCCAGGTCGCTGCGACGTGGTGATGACACCTAGGATGATCATAACGTTCCTATAAAGGAAGTCGAGTAAGCTGGGAAGTCCTTTGAGCTCTTCGACCGAGTATGAAATCTGGGACAATCGAAGTTTCTGCTTTCGTCCAATGACAGCTGTGAGGATATCCTTCTCGATGTTCCTAGGCATCCGGTCCTTCTCAATGTAGTTAAACATGACGGCCCACATGAGGGTGGTATATCGTGGATATCGCATTTGCTTTGGCACTCCAGTCACCGCTTCAATGTTGTAGACTCTCATTTGGTTGGTGTAGAAGCTCCGAGTGAGAAAGTTTCCACCGACTACCAAGCTGTCCACCGGAGTATACACGGCATGGATCCATCCTGACGGTATGAAAAAAGTGTCACCTTTATTCAATGTGATGAGGCGGCATGGGATATCCGGAAGTAGGTCGGGAAGGAACGTGTAGTTCATACTTTCGGACGAAGACCACCTCTCATACGCCTTCAAAGTCTTATCGGTTGGCGGCAACACTAAAAACACCTTCTGTCCCTCGTAGATGTGATAGAAGACCGAAGAGCCACCAAAGTCGACATGGAAATCGGTGAAGGAGTTTTTGACAGACATAAGGACGTATTTGCCAACTGTTGGTTTCGTAAATCCGGGTGCGCAATCCCAGACTCGGTCTGCCAAATCCGTCTCTCTCACAGCCCTGGGACGCGAGATCAATTCTCCAAGCGAGCTTTTCGATACTTCGCAGCTGATGCAATTGTAGATGGTATCTTTTTCCGGACTATCAAAATAATCCGCCAATCGGCCCATTGTCCAAAGCTCCTTCGGAGGTTCTTGGGTGACTACATCCATCATTGGGACTGTCGTATTGATGCCGACCATTTCAGCCACTCGGCGAACGGTCAGCCCTGGAGGAATCCTCATATCCAACGCATCTGCATCGTCCCTCGGCGCCCATTGGCTAGGTTGGTTCATATCCAATGGCTGGCGGGACCTACCAGCGGGCGAGCCCAATCTAGTTTTCGTACCGTTGATGGGAGCGGGAGGCGGTAGAGGCACAGATGTACCAGGAGAAACTGGCGTCGGGCTCCCAGATGGGATAACTTTGGGGCCATTGTGCCAGGGCGTTGGATTCCATTGTGCTGGGACAATGAACGGTTCCTTCCACGCGGTAGCGTCGTTGCTGTCTATCACCGTCGCAGTGACTAATTCGGGCCTGAAGCGCTTGAGATTGTCGTCGGCGAAAGGGTGGCTCTTATCAAGAATCTTGCGGATATAAGGATGTATCCTAGCATCGTCTGGATTCTTAACCGGTGCGGAGGAGCCATGGTGCAGTGCTTCGTAATCGATTGCTGTGCGTGCTCTGCCAGACGATCGCTTCACTAACAATAGTGGAAAGAACTATTACTACGGTCCTTACGAGTGCTTGCGGAGAGGAAACCAGAGGCACTTACACGTAGACTTGCCATGCGTCGGTTCGCACGAGACGCAATAGAACTTGTCAATCTTGTCCACGGCAGCTTGATCAAGTTTGACGCAGCGCGCGTGATGCCAGCCCTTGCAGCCATCGCAACCAATCCATGCACCGTTACGTCCGTCGTCCTCCGAATAGTGGACTTTGCAGGTTTGACAGTCTTCTTCTTTGTCGGAACGCTGTGCACCACACGCAGAACTGACGTGCCCTGGGACTGTCTTTTCTTTCGATTTCCGAGTGCTCTTTTTTGGATCTGACGACTTAATTGGGCGACTAGAAGAGCAGCGGTTCCTGGAGATTTCTTCATCCTAAATCCAGATATTTAGTACCACCCCACGTAGAACATTTCCTCCATAACTCACCGGTACAGGAGGTTCAGTAGGAACAGAAGCTTCAACACCGGCTGTAGTCGTATGTTTGGCGGAGGTACCGACTCCCTGATCAATAGCCATAGAACCAACAATATTAAGGGATTCGCCCGAGGCAGGGGGTGGCTGAGGCAAGTCCGGCTTGCTTTCCGGCGGCACCGTGCTTGAAAGGAGTGTGTCGTGATTGCCGTCTGGCCTCGTAGCTGTAGCAGAGCAAATCAGAATTTAAGAACGTAACCCATCTTATTTGAGGAAAACCCACAGGTAGCGTCTGCAATAGGTGAGCCAGTTGCCATTTTATCATCCACCTCCATCAATTCCCGGGCTCCAGTATTTACTGCCGCCATGTTCTCGGCGACCGAGAATGCCCCAGTGTGACTCTCAGCGATATCTGGGGTAAGATTGGCAGTTGGCTCATTGGCTCGAAGGACTTCGTCTTCCTCTTCCACAACCTGCTCGGGAAGGCCGCCGATGACATGGTCGTCCTGAGTTGGAGTTGGAAGAGATGTGGCTGCAGGCTTGCCGCCATTGACGCCCAAAAAGCCATCCGCGGGGGTCTCAGGATGTTGGACGACTGATTTGGAAACGCCCACTGGATGTCTGACTATGCTGTGCTCACGGCCACCTTCCACATCCTTCGGCGAGTCCGTATGCACGTCCGCCGGGGAGGCACTAATTCGCGGGTAATACAGCCGCTGTTCTTCAGGCTTCTGTTCCGGTTGTAGTGGTTGCTCTTCTGCTGGCAGGGCCGACTCAGAGATCATAGCCGCTGGAAGCAGCGGTCGCGCAGGTAGCGGCTCTATCCCTAATAGCGGTCCCATTACAGCTCGGGTTAGATCAGGCAGTGGAAGCTCAGACTTCATCGGGGGTAGGCGCATGGCGGTCGGCGAAGGAGGCGACAAAGATGTATCGGCGACAGTAGAATTTCTGCGTTCCGGACCATTCGAAGCTCGTCTCTCCTGACCGATCGGGCCAAAATTAAGCTCGCGTCCAGGCTTCGCGTGCGGAATCATCCGTTCCATCGATATTCTACTGGTGGGCATAGTCGGGGGTAGCGCGGAATCCGGCCGCTGCCAAGAGGGATTCGGGGAGGTCATTACGGCTGCGGCCACCGGGGGGGATGGCGATGCCATCGTTGGGAATGGGAGTGGCGAAGGGTTGTAGGTGGGGCCCGACTGGAGACGACCAGCGCCATGCATGAGCGCGATATCGGCGAGAGCATCGAGGGGATTCTGTGCTGCCTTCGGAGGCTGCTTGTGAATCGACGGCACGAAACCATAGCTGTGGCTGTAGGGGTGCGGAGCAGGCGAAGGGGCTCGGGGTGAAGGGTGGTAGAAGGCAGGCTCGGGGTCGTGCGAGCTCCGCGAATCAGCCGGATACTGCAGGCCGTAGGACGAGTAGGGGGGGGGCGGCGAGGCATGGTTGGCGTTCGGGAACGAGAAGGATCTCGCGGCAAAAGTGGGAGTAGCAGCGGCAGGCGGTGAGAGGGGCTCCACGGCGGTGCGCGCAAAATCGGGCGATGGAGTGCGAAAGCCCCATCTGGAGCCGTACGGCAAGCCCTCTCTCGAGGCAGCCATCGACGTGGGGGTCAAAGACGGCTCGTAATGTGTCGAGATTGACCGTTTGCGTCTATGGCGGGAAGATTTGTAGGAATGGCGCGCAGGTGGAGTTGTCGGACGGAGGTGAGTCGCGGTAATGAAGCGAGGGGGCTGACGAGCGATCGGGAGTGTTCTGTGATGGTGAAGAGCAGTATTGTAAGCAGATTCCGGCTCCTCGCACTGCCCCGGACTCTCTCCCGCCTCTTGCTTTCTCTCGACGCTGGTTCTTTCTTTCTCCCTCTCCGTTCCCCAGGACGTGTACGCGAGTCACGTTCTCGCGCACTCACCTTCCCTGGGCTTCTTCTTCTCCTCCTTTCACGCTGCTGTTATTTGCGTGTTCCGTTCTCAGAATAGGCCGTCGCAGATAAGCGTAAGCGAAAGAGTCGAAAGGGCGAGCGAGTTCCGGGAGATATTTTCTGCGTGAGAATGCGAGAGCTTCGCCCCAGCTCGAGAGGAGTTATTATCGAGAGGACTGCTGTTGTCCGTGGGGAGTTTGGACGGGGAGGGTTGGTGGGTGATGGTGGTGCGGTTGGTGGGTGGTGCAGCTGGCGGGTGTTGCTGGGTGGGACTCTCTGGGGCGCGGGAGGGAACGAGTAGCAGCACAGCACGGAGACGTGCGAGCAGGCAATGCCACGGGCCGTATGGGCGAGCAAAGATTGCGACGAAAAGCGAAAAAATAACAATAACAAATAGGACAGTTTGGCAAAGGAAGCAATAGCTAGATGGAACAGAGAGAGCGCGACAGAGCTGAAGATGTACCCAGGCTGGGAACTATAGTGGGTGCAGAGCAGAATGACCGGAACGTCGATCATAAGTCAATAGAGTTAAGGTAGAGCTGGGAGGTCAAGGTAGAGGCGATCAACAAACAGCCAGACAAGTGAAGAACCAACGTCCAGTCGCCAGGCCAATGGACGGGCCGACCTGGGCAAAGAGGACAGCAACTGATGTGATCCCACAATCGGTCGGAAGGCCCGGGAAGCTGGTTGCTTGTCAGTAATCGCGAACAATCGATCGATCATCAATCGAGAAGTCATTTGGCAAAACACCTTTCACTCTGGAGATCCCATTCGCTTTCACTAACGTCCACCATCAGATTCGTCTGGTTAAATGCTCTCGCGGCTCACCTACAGCCGAGAGAGGTTGGTGCGAGCGAGGGGGCTAGCTGCGGCAGCAGCGTACGAACAGGAACGAGCGGGCGAATCCCACCGGACACTGTGATCCTTCCACCTCAGCTCACCCGCTGCCCCGCTGCCCCGCTGCCCCGCCCTGTCCGTCGTCATCCCCGCCGACCCGCCCCCGACTCTTCCACATCCTCAGCCGGATAGCGACGGCTTCCACCATGCCTTGACGACGACCGAGTCTGCCCCGCGTCGCCGGAATCGCGCCCTTCGTCGGTGTCGCCACATCGCCTGTCCCCCACGTCTACAACGTCGATTCCCCAGGAGTACAAATGCCGAACCTCCGCTGCCATCCACCGCTTCCGATTCTTCTGTCGGCCCCAGGCGGTCGCACTTGTGGCTAGTATCGCGCAGTCTACACTCGCACCGACGGACTCCCCGAGGCGAATGCAATGAATATACACCCGGCATATTCTCCTCACCCGATTCAACCTGCCCGACCAGTCTACACAGCGCCAATACCATCCCTTCTTCTTGTTCTGCCGTCTTTACTACACGCTCGTCTGCCCGACCACATTATGGGCTACGGTCCCGCGTTGTGCGGATCTGTCGGCCGAAGCGCAAAAGTCTCTGCGGTAATGTGGTGCACACCTCGCATTCAGTTCCGGCGTCTTCCAGAATGCGAAGATATAGTCCGAGATTCCATGGGTTAGCAGTTCTGGTCGAGGTGTGAAGAGGCCAAACGAACTTTGTCGATGCCCACGGTATGTCCAACCACCTCAGGGCCCTGCCCGATCTCCAGCTCAAGGCTGCAAACTGCAACTCTCGATTGTGGCCAGGGACTTCGCGCTGAAGGCTAATTCGGGCTGATAGGTTCACCGCTCACTTCCCTGGGCGTCGAATCGACTCTTTCCCCGGCTGGTCGATATGTATATACCCGCAGAACGTACCCACCGGATGGCTGTTATCAGCGTCTTTGTTTCATCGCAGTCGAGAGACAAAGACATCTGCAACTGCGGAGACGAATGCAACAGCCCTTGAGCGCAACATGAGCAAGCGAAGCCACGTTCACGATAATACGTGTTTATCCCATGGCCACTCTGCTTCCACCCACTTTTCCCCATCTTCCTCGTCACCTTTCTCCCCACAGATAACCTGCCACACCCAACATGCACTCGCAAACCTCGCCGCCGCCCGCCCGCCGTCATACCAGCCCGTGTAAATAGCTCTGCCACCCCACCTCAGTGCCTCCCGCTTTTCCGCGGCACGGATCGCTACCTCGCATGCCCATACAAGCTTTGCCGCCGCTGTGGATCGCAGTATGATTACTATGGATGGAACGAGCGGAAGGTGGCGCGGAGGAGGATGCTCGACGCGGGGCGGCCCGCCTGGAAAGCAGCGTGGTGGTGGCAAGGGAAGGAAGATGCGGTGGTTGAGGATTTTAAATCATGGGTCCTTCATTGGGCGGCAGGTGGAACAAAGAGAACGGAGAATATTCATCATTGCTATTGGGATCAGATCGTGCCGGGAGAACTTTGTAGGAGGATAGATAGGGGGGAAAAGTACAATTCCGGGTCTTAATAGAATCCGAAATCGAATTGCCACGCAAAAGAGTTGAAGGCATGTGTATCGAAAGCTGGCGGGTTGAAAATGCGAGTTGAGAACTCTAGTAGTAAATACATACTCGGGTATCATCTTCATCCAGCGCAATTCAACGTGACCCACCGAGTGACATTCATGATTCGGGAGTGCGCACTGGGGTTGTTCCTACACCGCGGCCATGCGGCTCAAATTTCAAATCTTTGCCCTGACCACCACCCACCAACACCCCAATCCACGAACACAATGATCACACTGCACGTCTGGGGTCCCGGCTTCGGCCTCCCAAGCATCGACCCGCACTGTCTGAGCGCAATCGCATACCTCAATTACGCTATCCCTCCCGCCGAATGGATCATCATACCATCCAGCAATCCACATCTCTCACCGAGCAGTACCATCCCCCTCCTCGCACCCCCTTCCTCCCATTCATCCACTAACGCGTCCAGGGATCCTCCCGGCCCTCCAAAACGGCAGCGTCTGGACCTCCGGCCTGGCACAAATAATCGACTACATAAATCAACTCTATCCTATGACCGCGCCAGACCTGTTCTTCGATCCCCGCCAGCGCGCAAGCATAACGGCATTCACAGCATATGTACAATCGCGCGGGCGCGAGGTGGTAGACCTGTCGCTTTATGTCAACAGCAAAAATTTCTCCACGGTCACGAGGCCTACGTTCGCCGGGCTTCTTGGATGGCCCGAGTGTTACTACTTTCCCATGATGGAGAGGCGGCGCGCGAGGGAGCGGACAGCACATATGGGGGTTTCTTCTAAGAGTTTGGCACAGGAGAACGACGATAAAAGGGTGATCGGGGAGACTCCCGGGGAACGCGCAGTGCGGGAAGCGCAGGCGGAGGGCAGCGTCGATGTTGGTTGGACAAAACGGGAGGTTCAGATGTTGCGGGTGTGTGCGGAGTTCCTGGCGCCGCTGGCACAGAAGGTGGCTGAGAGCAGTGGGCCGTTCTGGTTTGGTGACTCGCCGAGCAGTCTGGATTGCTACGTCTTTGGTTATCTTGCTCTGCTGCTGATACCTGAGATGCCCGAGGATTGGGCTGCAAGGGCGGTGCGGAGGGAGCCGAGGCTTGCGGCGTATGTCCATGATCTGAACAGGATGCTGGCCCGCATAGTGGTTGGGCAGGCTGAGAGGGGGGATCTGCCGTGGTTGGGGCGAGTGTTGTTGGAGGAGGTTAAGGGCTGGGTGGCGGGATTTGCGGGAAATGGTGTGGAGGAGTGGAAGGATGAGGATCCGATGATCGAGGCCAGGAACCGGCGGGCGGTGCTGGCAAGACGGAGGGAGTGGTGGAAGAGTGTCGGTTTCGTCCTCGGCGGTGTGGCGGGCATGGCCGGTTACCTTGTTTGGAGTGGGATTATCGCTATTTCCGGCCCTGAGATAGAGACCGGAAAAGAGTCAGAAGAAGATGAATACGAGGCCGATGTTGAATAGAACCAACGATGATTGCAGTGTTTGTACTTGTATGTGAATATGGTATGTGGTTTTACGAACAAATATGTTGGGTATTAACTAGTACTCGACTGAGTGACATGCAATCGTCAGTAACTGAGTGAGTTGCCCGCGGTACGTACATTCGACACGTGAGCCTGTATCCTGACCATATTAGGTATATGCACTGGAGAACCGAGAGGAGTTATGTTGAGATTTGTTCCACGAGCTTTGCAACCGAATAATCAAATTGGCTACAAATAATTGCGGAAGAGGTCTTGAGGGCGAGATATATCAGTGATTTCACGCGCTGATAGAGTGTATTAGTACATACTATGGATCACTTTGAGATAATCTTGCCTCTGGTGGTAGTATTTTATCACTCCCTGGTCTTGCCTATAAAAGCGCTTCACATCGCGAGGTGAACTTCCAACATCTCACCAGAACCACGGATTCACATTTCCAGCCAGACCCTCGTAGTTTCCCAGCCTTCAAATCATATGAATTATCTACTCTACACCACGGTAATCCCGTCTAGCAATTTCTGGAAGCCGCAGTATCCATCTCCAATACATACATTGAGACGGAGGCTGGGGATGTCTCCCCCAATCGGCGTTCACATCTCTGTTTCGGTTGGGTTTTCTCCCTACCGGAAGACAGATCCCCGACCACAGCAAGTGGGGATGACTGCGGCCATACCGATTCGGGAAATCCATCCGCCTGCAACTGGTCCGTGCCTGAGTGCGGAGCCTTAAAGCCGTTGCTTAGGTCGGTCCCGCTGTTTACTTGGGGTCACGTTCCCTGATTCAGTCGGGCAACTTGCGTCCTGCCTCCTCTGCTTCAGTTGTTCCTCCTCTTCCCTCTAAGTTACTTTTCGGTCGCTTCTTCACCTGACCGCCTCTTCGTTACAACTACGAGGTTCTCCCAAACATCTAATACCCCTTCCACAACACTTAATACTCCTTCTCCGGACACCAACAAACATGAACAGGATCGCGTCCTCCCGCATCCTGATGGCGTATATTCCCCTTGTCTTTAATTCCCTACATATGGCTTTCTTCTCAGCTTAGTTATAATTAGAAGCTAACATCACCGTGTTCTAGCTATCAGGCTCAGTCCGTCAAGCGTCCATATGTCACGGCATCATTGTCATCGGCTGTAATTTCCTCCTCCGCCAACGAATATCTGACCAGAAATGCCAATACGAATTTATAGACTCTCTTTTGCCTGGGAGACATCGTCTCGCAGCAGGCTGTGGCGCGCAAGGGTCTCAAGCACCACGACTTCGCCAGCACTCTACGTATGACGCTTTACGGCGCCTGTTCGTATCCTTCGAATCTCCACTGCTTCTCGGTCTGACTCGGTCTCGTAGGCATCTTCGGTCCGGCTGCCACGGCTTGGTACAGGGTCTTGGAGAAAAACGTCTTCATCAAGGGAAGTAATGCCGCGACTGCAATTGCCAGGACCGCTTGCGATCAGCTCCTGTTTGCTCCGGTTGGTATTGCGACCTTCTTCACCTGCATGGCTATCATGGAAGGCGAAAATCCCAAGAAGAGAGTTCAAGAGAAATGGGCGGGCACCCTCTGGAGCAACTGGGCGATCTGGCCGGCTGTGCAAGTCGTTAACTTCACTTTTGTACCTCTTAACCTTAGACTTGTAGTCGTGAACTTTGTTTCCATTGGTGAGTGAACCTGAGTATTGTTGATCTGAGTAGTATTTTTTGCTAATATAGATAGGATGGAACGCCTACATGGCGCATGTCAACTCCAAGAAGTCTCCCACCGGTAGCGACATCAAGTTGCAGGCGGGTAACGTCGAGAAGATTTAGAGCGACTGACAGTGAAATAATTCCTCTCGTGGAACACTCGTCTGCGTCCTTTACGATAAATAACAGGCTTTCTTCCTGCATTACCGTTTGCTTTTCTACATACCTATTTACACTGGTTGGTTCAAAGGCGTTGACGGTCCTGGGACTATCTAGATGGGACTATTATTTTCCGTGGGACTGGTTTGGCTTCTTTCGTTGTTTCCGAGTTTGATTCGTGTTTTCTGTGCTCGTTCCTTACTTCATTATACCCATACCCTAGATATAGCTTTGAGTGTTTGTGTGTTTGTGTTTTAGATAGTAAAAATGGTGATGGCATAATGGACTGGCTGTGTTTTATGTATCTTGACTCTCCTTTGTCTCGTGTGCTTCACTCATCCTTTCCGCCGTTCACTCTAGCCACCGCGGCTGGCGTAGAGTAGGAGCGCGTTTCAGGATCGACAATCATGAGCACTCACTCGTGATAAGCAGTCATTTTATTGGCTACATAAATCATTTTAGAAGTGGACGTTTTATTTTTATTTTTGTTTATTTTTGCTTTCCCCGCATCAAGCCAGGACCTACCCACAGCCAACCACCAAAAGCAGTAACACTTTTCTCTCTGAATTCAACAACCACCACCCAACCACAAAACCTCCGACACCCTTACTTCTACCATCTGCTCACGACCCACGACCCACGACCCACGACCGCCATACTACATCGCACAATATGACTACCCCCGCTACCCAAACCGAAACCTTCGAGATCAAGGATGAGCAGCGTCCTCTCACCGAGATTCCGATTTCGCCCCCGAACGGAGAGTCTGACGAGGCTGCCGATGGAATGAAGCCCACCGAACAGCTTACTGTCTTTCACTCTGCCGACCATTTCAACGTCAAACATCCGTTGATGAACAAGTGGACCCTGTGGTTCACTAAGCCACCGTCCGGAAAAGTATGTCGGGACGGAGGAGACCGGGGAGAGTGGAATAAGTGCTGATTGTTCGATGGCAAATAGGGTGGTAATGACTGGAGCGAGCTGCTGAAGGAGGTCGTTACTTTCGACTCCGTCGAGGAATTCTGGGGCATCTACGTGAGTCTCCCTTCGTCACCCAACTGTGGTGACAACAACGAGGACGAATGGTGAGGCTGACATCAGGCTTTCATGCAGAACAACATCTCCAAGACCTCCGAGCTCGCCCTCAAGTCCGACTACCACCTATTCAAGCAAGGCGTTCGACCGGAATGGGAAGACGAGCAGAACATGGACGGTGGCAAGTGGGCCTACCAGTTCAAGGACAAACGAGTGGTCGCCATTGACGACCTCTGGCTTCACGTAATGCTCGCCGCTATCGGCGAGACCCTTGAGGCGGACGATGTCAAGGAGGTCATGGGTGTCGTCGTCAACGTTCGCAGAGGATTCTACCGTATCGGCGTCTGGACTAGAACTACGGGCGCCAAAGGTAATAGGGATTCGCTCAAGGAGATCGGGAGGAGGTTCAAGGAGGTACTCAAACTGGGAGAGGCCGAGAAGGTGGAGTTCTCTGGACACACCGATGCGGCGCTTTCGGGCTCCACGAGGGCTAAACCGAAGTTTACCGTTTAGGGAAGGAGTGTTTGGGATGTCGGCTACAGTTGACATACTTTAGGGCATTTTCTCCTTCTCTGGGTTGTTCCTTTGTTCATCTTTGTTTCCCTACCCTTCCAGCTACTTTTTTTTTTTAACTTTCTCTTTACCCTTGATCCGTTGTGTTTTTTGAAATTCTAGTTCACGGTGTTCTGATCTTGTGCTTGTATTTCCTTCGTCTTTTTCCTTTTTTCTTTTTCTCCTCATTTCCATATGGCGACGGTGACGATAGACCGAAGCCAGGAAAAGGTGTTCTATCGCGTTTCACCTGATCAACGGAGGAGGAGGTGTCCTGGGAGGTATTGTGGGTTCTAGGTTTTGCGGGTTTTACGCGTGATATTCCTTCTTCTTTGTAATTTGCCATTAACGCCTTGCCTTAGTCTAGGAAAAATGGTTTGCATCTGATACTACCAGGCACTGATTTGTTGGTGTCATGTAAAGAGAGTGGTAATCGAGACATCGCTTGCAGTCAACAAGAGTTAACCATACAATGTCAATGCTACATATTATAGACTCTAAATAGTCTGCATCTACATGATCACTCTGCCAAGGCGCTACACGGGCCACGCTCCGCAAGGCTGCGGGTGATGAGCTTTTCTTTCTCGCTTGCTGAGCTCGCGTCCGATAGAGAGAAATCCCAACCTCCTCCGTATCGGGGGGGTTTTTTTTGCAAACGAGCATCACACCCATACGACTCCCGCATCACAAAAGACGGCACACGACATACGAAACACGACAGAACGCGACGAGACAACTGGAAGAGAGGTGGATTGAAAAGAGAAGAGAAATTGAGACATCATGAAGTGAGCCAGTGCGAGCGGTCTGCGCGTGTGTTACTGACCGCACCGAATGTTCCAGGTTCGGCCAGCAACTCCACACATCCTTGATCAAGGACTACCAATATCACTACATAGCCTACGACGATCTCAAGTCCGAGCTGAAAACTCGCCTCTCCGCACACCAATGGACCGAAGATGACGAGAAAGCGTTCGTACGCGTGCTGGAAGGCGAACTCGATAAGGTGTTCACATTCCAGAAAGTCAAGAGCGGGGAGATCGTGAGGCGGATCAAGGTGTCGCAGAAACAGGTCGAGGACGTCATCAAGCTGCTGGATTCGAGACGCACGGGAGAACGGGCGCCCACTGAAGAGGACTTTGAAATGCTCGAGGAGGATTTGAGCGATATCATTGCCGATGTTCATGATCTGGCCAAGTTCACGCAATTAAATTATACCGGCTTCCAGAAGATCATCAAGAAGCACGATGTGAGTACTCTTCTTCATTCTATCTGTTCAGGAAGGAACTGATTGGGTTAGAAACAAACGGGTTGGACCCTCCGTCCTATCTTCTCCGCGCGGCTGAACGCGAAGCCGTTCTTCCGCGATAACTACGACGAGTTCATCGTTAAGCTGTCGCGGCTGTACGATCTTGTCCGCACGCGTGGTCACCCAACGCAAGGAGATTCCTCGGCTGGTGGCGCACAGCAGAACTTCGTCAGGCAGACGACGAAGTATTGGGTGCATCCTGACAATATTACCGAGCTCAAGCTGATCATTCTCAAGGTATGTGAGTGGTGGAAGGGTGGAGTAGGGGGAAGGAGCGGGGAGGCTTACGAAGTTGTTTAGCACCTGCCCGTCTTGGTGTTCAATGCCAATAAGGAGTTCGAGAAAGACGATGCCGCCATCTCGTCTATATACTACGACAACGATGATTTCGAGCTGTACCTTGGACGACTTCGCAAGGACGAAGGCGCCGAGGCCGTTCGACTGCGATGGTACGGAGGGATGGAGACGGAACAGATCTTCGTCGAGCGCAAGACGCATCGCGAGGACTGGACCGGCGAGAAGTCCGTTAAAGCGCGGTTCTCGCTGAAGGAGAAGAACATCAATTCCTTCCTCAGCGGTGGGTACACTGTTCAACAAGCCTTCGAGAAGATGCGCAAAGAAGGAAAGAAGAGCATGCAGGAGATTGAGTCACTGGAGGCCCTTGCGAGGGAGGTGCAGTACACTGTACTTGCCAATAGGCTACAGCCTATGGTGAGGAGTTTCTATAACCGCACGGCATTCCAGCTGCCAGGCGACGCCCGCGTGCGTATCTCGCTTGATACAGAACTTTCGCTCATCCGCGAGGATAACCGGGACGGAAAGCAGCGCGCGGGAAAGAACTGGCGAAGAACTGATATCGGAATCGATTACCCGTTCAGCCAGTTGCCGGCAGCGGATATCGAGCGTTTCCCATACGCTATTCTCGAGGTTAAGTTGCAGACACAGGCGGGACAAGAACCACCGGAATGGGTTAGGGAACTCACCTCGTCCCATCTCGTTGAAGCCGTTCCGAAATTCTCGAAGTTCATCCATGGATGCTGCAAGCTGCATCCCGACAAGATCGACCTTCTTCCCTACTGGGCGCCACAGATGCACATCGATATCCGCAAGCCGATCACACACCGTTTCGGCATCGAGCGGCCGAACCAGAGCGCATCCGTCTCCACGTCCGACGACCCATCTGACACCGAAGACGACGATGACATCCCCTCGGCCGCCCAAACCCCCACCAATGGCGCCGAGCAGCGCCTCATCGACGCCGCCGAATCCAATGCCAACGGCAATGCTCACGCTGTCCCCGTTGTCACGCACCAAGGCGGTAACGGCGTTATGGACGAGGAAGAGCGGCTTGCAGCGGACAATCAAGAGACCGAAGACTATCCCATCTACGACTCCGAAGCCTCCGACGACGAAGACGATACTCCGCTCCGCCGACGCCGCCGACCAGGTATGACTAAAAGGCTTCAGCACGCCGGAACTACAGCTCTCCACTACCTTAACTACCTGGTCCCGCGCCCGCGCTCCACGCAAGTAGAAATCCCCGCTCTCCTCTCGGGCACAATCTACGCGCGCAAATTCCGGGCGCCCCCAGGAAAACGCATCTTCGTCCCTGTGCGAGTTGAACCAAAGGTCTACTTTGCTGCAGAGCGTACATTCCTTTCGTGGTTTGAGTTTGCGGTCATCATGTCGGCGGTTGCCACCACACTGCTCAATTTTGCGGCGGATACGACGAGCGCGCTGTTGTACGCTTCGCTTGGGTTCACGATCACGGCTGTAGCGAGTTTGTTCTATGCTGCAGGACTGTATCTTTGGCGGGTGAAAATGATGAGGGCCAGACGCGCGGTCGGGTATCATGAGAAGTATGGACCTACCATCCTATGTGTTCTCATGGTCATCGCTGTGGCTGTCAACTTTGTGGGCGCTCTGAAGGGCAAAGTTGGGGCACCAGGGAAGGGGAGAAAGTTGGTGTAGTAAAAGATCGGAATGGATCTAGGGATGGATGAAGTGCTCTGCCTTTTACATGCTGTTTTGCGATTTTTTGTTTTTGTCAGTGGTCGCATGCTGCCTATCTAGATCATGGCGATACCATATTGTTTTTGCGTGAGTGCGTGTATTTGTCAAGTTAGTGATGTCGATGGGAATTGATTGATCTGAGGTTTTTCGTAATGATGATTTCTCGGCGTCGCAGGGCTGCGAATGGATATGATAATTGCTTTGTCTTCTGTCTTCACGCTCAATGCGTCTTTTTAAAACGAGTGGACATAGAGCGGATAGTCCAGGAGAAATACTGACGGCCAGTGTTCACCGTCTTTCCTGACCGATAGGCGGTCCGAAGGTCATGATACAGACCAGGTGAAATACCCCCAAATACATAGGCACATACATATGTAGTACCTATTATATAGTACCTGCTCATAAAAACCTCTACTTACTTAACTTGCCATAGCAGCACTACCGTATGCACTGCACTGTCCGCTCATGATCTTGACTGCGATCTCGCGTCGTGTGATTCCCGCCTTGTTGGAAGGGGTACACTACGATTCGGGGAGGAGCTGCCGCTGTTCCTGCCCGCGCCCTCTTTCATGGCATCTGCAGATGACGATTTCCTTTGTTCTTCCTTTTGTTCGGACTCTTTTCCTTTCCGATTTCCTTGGCGCGCATCATACATATATTCTTGGGACAGGCCTGGGCGGAGGGCAAAGGGGAGCTTTCAACGTGCCGCCACGCGCGGACAGCAGACGGGAAACCTGGTTAAAAAGTGCGCCACCATAGTCTAGATCATTCCTTAAACAATCATTAATTTACTCATTCTTTTTTTATTTTTTTTATTTTGTTTTAGGTAAGCATAAGTATGTAGCTGTACATAAGTATGCTACATAAGTACTACCGTTGGAAGGGATTGGTGTGATTCATGTTCCACGGTTCGGTGTTTTTTTTTCTCGGCGCTGAAAAATGAAACACGACAGTACTTGGAGCAAGGAAGGGGCATTTAAAATTTTACATAGACACATTACTACTTATTTACATGCAATGGATATTGCAGACCCCCACTTCGCTCGTCACGTGGTATCGCCTCGTTCCTCGATGTCACTACGGTTAGTGCCAAAGGTAATAATTCGCAGACTGCCAAGGCAGGACAACATTGGATAAACGAAAAACAATGGAAGGAATATAATAAAACAATAGGTATCGCTGTGTAAAAAAGTAAAGCAAACAGACGCTAGGACACCGGACGCCACACAAAATACCCTTTTCCATCTAAACAACTTTCCATCCTCCTGCTGAAGGCGCAATCTTCCCTCCTTCTTTCATTTCAACAAGGAACTCACCGAGCTCCTCAGTAGACCAGCGGAATCCGCCAGGTACCAGCATGCCCAGCATCATGCGGATGCGGTCTGCATTCATGGTGCCACCATTGGTAAGCATGCCAATAACAAACTGCTCGACGATTTGCCGTTCCTTCGCCTTTTCCTCGTCGATAACGTCAAGGTTCTCGGCTGCATAATACGCCTGGTTATTTGGAGAGGCGGCATCAGGTTCGTTCTTGAGATTCTCGATGACGGTGAACATTCGAGGAGGGTCCTCACGCAGCACATTCTTCTCGACCCAGAAGGTCAGAGCGGGACGTAGCAGGGAGTATGGCATGTTGAGCTCCTGTTCGAGTTGCTCCAGGGCCATGGTCTTCGGCTCGTCATCCAGACTTTCGTTATCGCCGAACGCGTCAATCACGACGGCTTGGGCTGGGCTCGCGTCGGGAATGACGATCACACGGTCTTCAAGCTCTATTTCGAGAGAGACCGTGCCAAGGGCAATATACCATTCGAGCTTGCGCTTTTTTTTAAAGCGTTCGAATCCCTCCTGGTATAATTTCATAGCCAGTTCGACACCACGTGGGATGCGGAACTCTTCTTGTTTCAAATCCGGCCAGAACAGATGCGAGAGGACTTTGGCGTGCAATGGGGGAAGCTGTGTGAACGCCAGTGGCGCAGCACTACGGGCCATGTCGCGGATGGTCGAATCTTGTCGCTTTGAATCCAGCATGTCCTTTAGCATCACGTCACAATTCTGGGTCGAAGAGTCGCCGAAGCGGCGCTTCAAAAGCTCAATCGACCGGATCTCGTTCTCAAAATTGTAGACCCCCACTGCGAGGAGTCGGGCAGAAAGGACCTGCTGTACCTCCTTCAGCCAGACCTCCTTACTCTCATAGAGAGTAATGAGGGATCCCACGACATCCAAGCCCTGATTCCGTTTGAACTCAGGGCCGGCATCGATGGGATCGGGGGTCCACGCCATGTCCTCGAAATCGAGGTCCTCGAGGCCGCTGGACGACGCATTAAGTGCAGGAATGCCCTTGCCCAGCTCCGTAGCCAGTTCCGACAGGCCATCGTCCGCCTCCGGACCCATGAGTGAGCCCGCCATCAACCCGCGGACGATGACGCGTACCGTGTCTTCACGGTCACGTAAGTATCGGCGAATCGAATTGGAAACGCGATCCAACAACACGCCACGCGGATCCAGCACTGTAAAAGCACGGATGAGTCGGATGTAGGCTCCGAGAACATCTGACGTCGCAGCAGCAGGGTGGAGAATGCGAGCACCCAACGCCGCCGAGAATGTGGCAGTGAGGTGTGCTCTTGTCTGAGGGGTAGCAATGTACGTCTGCAGGTTATTAGTCCAGATAGCTTGAACAGCACGTCACTGTGGGATTACCTTCAGATCCTCAACCCCACCGAGGCTCTGAGGCCAGTCGACGATGATATCGAAGAGCTCGTTGACCCGTAGCCTTCCAAGCCTTCCTATCGCAATCCTCTTCCAGCACTCGAGGTCCTCGTGACGCCTCTTCTGTTCCTCTTGTACGGTGGGGCAAGGGTCGAGGTCCATACCACCCCTAAGTCGCTTGTCGGTACTCTCACGAGTCACCCTCAAACTCTCCCTTGGGCTGAGTTTGTCGAGCCTTATATCGCCGACGCCGTCGAGGTCGTCCACCCAAGGGCAAAACAATACGTCGACAATCAAACGCCCAAGGGTATTCTGAACCCACATATCCAGTTCGCTCCCAGCGGTGCTAGGGCTCTGCCAATGTTGCGCAAACGTCTGATTGATGTATAAAGTTATCAGAGTATTGATCACCTCTGCGAACACACGTTCGCCCCTCCTACCTCCACCGCCAACGCTAATCCGCTCCATAGCCCCCCAGAGCTTGAGGACATTCCGACTGGCATCCGCCTGCTTCCCCTTCGGCTCGTTCTTGTAACGCTCAAAATCGTGAATTCCGTCGAGTACTGCAGGGTCGATTGGATTACCTTCATCTGTAGCGATGATCGAATCACCATCAAGATCTGTCTCAGTCAGGAAGCTCTGTGGCATCTTGTCGTAAATGTCGTCCATCTCAGTGCCCTCCTCACTGATAATGGTACTGGCCTCTTCCATATTGGCCGCCGCCTCCTCACTCATGGAGATTCCCACTGCGACTCCGCAAAGCTCCAGAAAAACAGTATAAACGAGCTCGCTCCACGCCGGATCTGGAAGAGAGTAGGATATAATAGAATTCAGCGATCTCAGGAATGACCTGACCCGAGGATCACTGTTATCCACTTCCTGCACCACATCCTTCTTTTTCGTCTCCCGCTTCGACGTTTTGCGCGGCGAGGGTTCGGTGACCTGTACTGGTAAGAGGAAAGTCCGGAATTGGTAGAGATAGATTGACTGCGCGCCAACCAACGTCTCCAGGATTTTCTCTAGTAGGGCCGCCGGTTTCTGAGTATTCTATTACTCCGACCAAAATATCAATATCATCCACCTTCACTGCACCCCTCTCCTCAGTACAGATCAGCTCACTCTAGGAATTTCGCACTCCGTCCGTACCCAGCGCATAAAATGCCTGCGGACCTCACACGTATACCATTCGGTAAGATTCTCCCTCCCCTGCGAGGTGCCGTCCTCATTATTAAGCATTAGGTACCTAATAGCCGCAAGCGCCCTTGGGCTTGGCTCTCCGCGAATCTTCATCCAATCTCTAACTGTCCGTGGCAGCGGACCATCGGGAAACCGCAGAAAAGCGGTCGCCGTCTCCCATGCTTGTTGTTCGCGAGCTTGAAATACTGCAGGGCTAGGCAAAAGCGCAACGGCGTCGACTGGCGGCGATGAGAGCTGATGCACATGATGCCGAGTGTTGTATCCATGCGACGGAGTAGGAGGCTCGGGTGTGGGTGGGATCGTTGCAGATGACTGAGGGTTGTTCGATTGACTCGGGGAGAACACCGACGCGAACAGGCGCTGACGCGTCTCCGCGAGAGAGAGTCGTGCGGCCGACATCGTTGTTGGTGTTGGTATCGTGGCGGCGCTGGTGTGGTGGGGTGGAAGGATGGGTGGGAAGACGCGACGAGGCTGGCGACTAGGTTCACGAGGAGAGCTTGGCATCCCGCGAACCCAACCTTAAATGCACAACTAATCGACTCACCAGTTATCACTCACACATAGAGTATCCATGCATAGAGACATGCTATTTGTGCTGAATACGAACAATTAGTTTTATGGAAAAAGTGTGTGAAGAAATCCATGGTTGGCACCTCAATTCTTCTACGATCTTCTACAAACGTTGTTAAATAGAGCTTATACTTATAGTTCATTAGAATGAGTATTGGATTCACCTCTGAAACCACATCCGTTCATAAATTTACCTTTACAATCTCCTCCCCAATCTACCACCAAACACCGCAGCTGTGCAGGGTATCTCCATGATCTTGGTTGGGTGATATCTCCCTCACCGGCACAGTGTTTACATCTCAGCTACGCTGATAGCGTCAATTTTACGTTCTTTTGCTACAGAGTGTAACTACGTCTTTGCACCCAAGCATCACTTCAGCACCAAGGATCAGTACATAGATACTATGTAGCAATCCCAGCGACCTCACCAAGGCACCCAAGAACCCACAACACCCCCCCCTCCTTAAAAAAAAAAGGAAAAAAAAAGTGCCCACCCTTTCGTTGGCACAGTAGGAGATCCATATACTCTCTGGTACGGGGTGCATCATGAAAACACCAGTTCCGTGGAATCACATTCCCAACACCTTGCCAGATTCGACCTCCAGAATCCGGATCGGCGAAAGCAGAAAGAAACTTTATACTCAAGCATAGGAAAAACTCGCAAATGATGACAACTATTTGGGTACCAAAGTGCTCTGTTTGCTGCGCAACTTTCTGTTCTCGACGGCCACGCGCTCGCGAGAAGAGTCGGCTGCGGACTTCGTGGTGGTCGGCTTCCTGGCAGGCGCCTTCTTGACGGCGGACTTGTCCCCGGCAACGGGATCCTTCTCGATGGCGGGTTTCTTCTTGGCGGCAGTAATCTCCCTAGTAGCGGGCTTCTCCTCGGGTTCGGCACTGCGATTTCCCAATCCGCCTTTCTTGACAATGGCGGCCAAACTATCGCCATAGGATCACCAGACGTTAGGACTTCCGGGCGTGGGAGGAGAAGCGGGAGGTGTAACTAACCTGTTGCGAGTCTTATGGGATCCGGGACCGAGCACCGAAACTTCGTGACCATAGCTGTCGTATTTCGTGTAATCGGACTTCTTGCCCTTCAGTTCAGGCACCAAGATCATGAAGCTCTTAGAGGACAATTCGGAGGCTGGAGACGGTGAAGGCACAGGATCATCGAGCTTCTGACCGTCTTCTGTGTCGACCGCCTGCCTCGAGCTAGTGGTAGCGGACGACGATTCGGAGTGGGATTTAGCACCCTCTTTGAGAACTCTCTTTGAGGGAACGATCGGCCTATAGGCTACTGGTAAGCATCGATCACGGCGTCGCCATGGGAGCGAAAAGGTTCGGGAGGGAAGAAATACTTTTTCTTGCGGATGCCCATACCCGCGGCGCTAGCCTTTGTGGTGCGGGTCCTGGCGATACGAGGCATTGTTGAGCGCGGCAATGGAGTAAAGATGAGAACTGTGGGCCGCAAGGAAGAAGCGGATGGATATGTGGATATGTTAAGTATCGTGGCAGTGAAACAGTGGGGAGTGTCGTCAACCCGAAGGAATGAGGTGGAAAATGTGTTGCTGTGTCCTGTGGAAAGGAAGTGAGATGTTGTTCGCTCCCGCTGTTGGTTGTGGTGTAAGTTCGCAATCTCCGTGGCTCACAGTTCGGACCCATCATTGTTGTACTTACGGCTGGTGCGGGGGACTGCTTTCGGTTGGGCAACGGGGAGTTCCATGACCGCGTAAAACGGTGGGGCTGGGCGGTGGGGACGTTCGAGAGTATTCAATGTGCAAATCTTAAGGCAATTCCTGATCTCCCCAACATCCTTTCTCTACAGCAGTACACCACACGCGTAGGCCCGGCGAGGTCGTCCTCGCCGCCATTTCTCAAATCTACCCACGCTTCGACTAGGTACCCCCATCGTGGACGATGCGAACTACCGACGACACCCAGATGGCGGGCAGAAAACGAGAGACTGCAGGTGTTATGACGATGTTTTTATGTTTACCACAATAGCAACACCGACACAAGGGTTTATCGCCATGGAGTGGCTGTGTGGAAATCCCTCGGGTGTCGATATGGAGAAGTCAATATGTAGGTCCGGACGAGTAGTTTTGTTGCACTTAACATTGAGGTGATCAAAGTTATCTGACGTGTGCAAACACTCTAGGCACCCGACATGACGTAACACGCCCAAGTGGCTCAAGAGAATATGTGACAGTGCTTTCCGGAGTCTTGCCAGACGTTATTCCAGCGGGACTTGCGGAGTGCGCCGCCCTCGCCAGGGCGCTAGAGACTGCCACGAGAAGGGCTGATCACACCGGAGAGGGTCACGATCTTTACGGCGTGCGGGCGGCCATCAGAATGGCCTCAGAGGAGCCTGGCCCCGGCCAAATGGATGCGCCCCAGGCAAAGAAGCACATTGCAGTGCTTCAGAGGGCCCGACGGATATCGCCATCGAGATCAGGTGGTGCTCAGCGCATAAGGGAGCTGCAGGGAACGAGAAGGCCGACGAGTGGGCCAAACTCGCAGCGGAGGAGCCAGACGCCCGTGGGGTGGAGCGGCTGGGGTACTCGGACCGGATGGAACCACGCGCGGTGCCGCTTCCCAGGTCCCTCGCACAACTCAAGCGAGGGATCTTGGAGAAAAAGTGGGTGAAGGCACGGCAATGGGCGGGAGGCCGGAGGGTACGTTGCGTTGCTGGGAGCACCAAGAGGCTTGCCCCGAGGTTTTTCCGGATGAAGACAGGTTACTGCTTCTCTGGGCAGTATTTCTAATGGACGGAGAGCTGCCCTACTTTCCAGCGCTGGTGGTGCCAGTGCCCAACGCAAACGAGGGATCACCTCTTCCAGGCGTACCCCGAGTGGAAAGCCCAGCAGAAGATCATGCGGGCAGAAGTGTGGAAGGAGGCAGGGAGGGGGAAGAGCCGGTTCAAGATCCGGGACCTCCTTTCCGACGGCAGGTGCAGCCAGGCGGTATTGGACTTCCTCTCCACTACGGATGTGGGAAGGCTGGTCCCTGCTGAGGTAGACGCGGGGGCGAGGTGTCAGAATGGGAGCTCCGGGAGCTCCGGGAGCGGGAAGAGGAGCGCAGGGCGGAGGTGGAGGAGCTGGGCCCCCCGGGGGGGGGGGGGGGGGAACCAGGCGCCGGGAAGGAACTGCCGCTGTTCCTACCCACGCCCTCTTTCATGGCATCCGCAGAGGAGTGAGGGCGGGATACCTTTTTCCTTTGTTCAACTTTCCCTTTTAGTCGCTCTCTCATTTCTTCCCCTCCAGGCTCGCTTCTTTTGTGGTTTCCTCGGTTCGTATCAATTTCTATGGGACAGTCCTGGGCGGAAGGCAACGGGGAACTTGCGACAGGCCGCCGTGCGCGGACTGCGGACAGGAAACGCACCGTACATATCTCCGCCGTGATCTACCTGGGTCGCGTGTGAATGATGGATAAACGGGGAAAAGAGATTCCAGCGGGACTTCCTCGCCATCGCCTAGTGCCTGACGCCATTCACACTCAATCACTCGGTGCGGGTGCTAGTCTAGGTGTTGCAATATCTCACTCGTTGCTTAGTCACGGCAGGCATGGGCCTACCCCTATATTCTCCTTTCTCTCGAGGCTTCAGCCTTACTTAGACAATACACACGTTCATCACTTTCAACAGGTTATGAGCCCGGCCCAGCGCCTTATCCAAAACCACTGCAAATAACCTCCCACCGCGAATAACCTCGATCCCCTACAACAAACTTGCCTATTGCCCAATATGGTTGAAATGTACAACTCGAAGTACGGATCCATTGAGAAGCTCACCTCAGACAATTATGACACCTGGAAACTGTGTATTTCTGTTACACCCTAAATACTACAGGGTCGGAATTCGGATACGGACCAGGCAGGAAGGTATCGGAAACTCGTCACACGGTCTTAGGACGGCATCCGGAGACCGGGCAACCGACACTGTCGGGGCTCGGCT
>Ga0307516_10002170_pt1 | contig 26589 bp, 10 predicted proteins | sample 19_EM_MG_FD_203310 | JGI IMG/M metagenome (GOLD analysis project Ga0307516, IMG submission 203310) | Populus trichocarpa ectomycorrhiza microbial communities from riparian zone in the Pacific Northwest, United States - 19_EM | ecosystem: Host-associated > Plants > Roots > Unclassified | place...
AGCTTTTGCTTTTAGAAGTTTTTTTAAAATATACTTACCTTGAAAAAAAATTTAAGTATCAAATTGATACTAATTTTTAGTGTTTTTTTTATGATTTAGACATGTAGGTGTTAAAAATAATAAAAAAAATATTTTAATACATTTTCAAGTAAAAAATCACTTTTAAAAAAAACATTTTACATCACAATACTAGCAGTTGCTTTTCAAAGTATTTTTTTGTTTGGAAATATATCAAAATAATATTTTTTTAAAAAAATATTTATAATATTAGTACATCAAAATAATATAAAATCATAAAAAATAATTTAAAATAAAAAACTTTTAAAAATGCTCTTTAAATACAAATACAAAGACACTTGAACCCACAATTATTGCAAAATGCATGTACAGCACAGCACGTTTATGGCTTGCTGGTCGAATAAATACAAGGATATGATATGAGGATTGTATTGTACCTTAAAATAAAATTCCAACAACAATTCATCAATTCGGAAAACGTGGACTGGGTCCTACAATAAGGTCCCCCTCTCGTATTTATTTCAACCATTACATTAATGTGAGGAAATGATAGGCAATAATATCGTTGTTATTTTTTTAAATAATTTTTATTTAAAATTATATTAAAATAATATTTTATTTTATTTTTAAAAATTAATATACATGACTAATTATTATAATAATTATTCCTTTTTCCCTAAAATAGTCATTTCAGAGAAGAATAATTAAGTGGCAATTCTTAAATTGAAAAACATTTGAAACTTACCGCATTAAATGACAAGGTTATGCATATGAAATGAATAATTAATAATACATTAACCAAAAAGCATTTTACTATCTAGTAGGCAAGGCATTAATACAAGATTAAGTCACCATTTTAATATGAGTTTTAACCTTTTTTTTTATTAAAATTTAATTTTTTTTTACTTTAAATTAACTTTTTAGTATTTTTTCAAGTAAAAAATATTTTGAAAAGTAACTACTACTATGCTCGTAAATATCCTCTAAGCATCCCCAGCTAATGTTATGGGATATTCTTTATTAAAATAATTTTAAAAACTTCAATAAAATAACTTTAATAAAATATTAAAAATTAAATAAATGCATCTAGAAACTTTTTACAAAAAAAAACATTCTCTTGTAAGAAAAACAAATGTGTATTTTTCACCTACAATATGAAACTTGGAAGGCTCGCACCCAATATTCCAATTCTGTAATTAGAACATTACATGATCTTGTGCTCAAACAACAAGATATTCTGAAGACGTAACCATTCCATACATAAAATAATGTCATGTTTGGTATTTGGTACAACATCTTTTTTTGTTTTTTATTTATTTTTTTTAGTTTTAAATTATTTTTTATATTTTTAAATAATTTTGATATACTGATATTAAAAATAAATTTTAAAAAATAAAAAATTATTATTTTGATATATTTTCAAAAAAAAATATTTTGAAATACAATTTGTATTACACTTCTAAATAAGTATTAAGACCGCAACTATTTTATCATGAAAATAACCTAATAAAAAAATATAGCTAGTTTTGTACTTTTTTTTTTGTATTTTTTTTATTTTATCGTGTTTTTTTAAAGCATTTGTAATTCGAAACTTGATTTAATTTTCAGCATTTGTTTTACGAAGATAATACTATAATGATCAAGTGTGGAGCCCCTTCATAAAAAAGAAATCATCAAAAAGTTAGTTTGGCATCCCAATAATTGATTAGTTAATAATCAATTGGTTGATCTCCATTTTCCGATGATTAGGTGGTAAATAATGGTACTATTTAAACATTAAATTAATTAATTAAAAGAAACTAAAACATCTAGGGAAAAATTATTGTAGCAAAAATAACAAATCATTGTTTTATAGACACAAAACATCTAATAGTGATAAAATAAAATCGTGGAAAAGTTTCACAAAAAAAATTGATTTTTCCTGGTTGATGAGATTTGGACCTAAGTTATATTTGTAAAACAAGTTTCTTGTAAAACAAGGGACATTTTGATACTTAAATAAATATTTGATTTTTTTATCAAGTGACAAGTAGTAAAATGAAAGAAAATAAAAAATGCATTTTTTATATAGAAAAGAGATATGTCTTATCTCTATTGTTTAATGTGTTTTTTGTGTAGTGAAGATATGATAAGTGTAGGATCTCTGGATCTATCCTCCTTCTCTTCCTCTTTCTCTCTCTCCCTCTCTCTCTCTCAAAACCAAAGAATATATAGCTTGAGAAATATCTATAAGAATATCTAGAAAAATATCTAGACAAATATAGGAAAAACAATATTGATGAACAGTAATAAATAGTACCATGCAAATAGTACTATTCATGAATAGTAAACTAAGCGAGATGAGCTCGGTCAGACCGAGGTGAGGGAAGAGAGAGAGAAAGAAAGAGGAGAGAGAGCTACCTGGTAGCCCATCCTAATCGATCCTCAAAGCTCAATTAGGTTGAAAAGTGAATAGTATTGGAGACTCATTCTGAACAAGGTGAGTTTTGTAGGGTATAAATAAACTTTGCATAGTAAACATTATTCATGAATAGTGAATGAATCTCGGTTAGACTGAGTTAAGGTAAGGGAGGAAGGATAGGAAATATATATATATATATATATATATATATATATATATATAGAGAGAGAGAGAGGTACCTGGTAGCTCATCCTAACCAAACCTCAAAGCTCGACTAGGTTGAAAAATACTATTGATGAATAGTACCAAAGACTTGTTTTGAACGAGGTAAGCTTTGCAGATTATGAATGAACTTCACATAGTAAATATTATTAATGAATAATATTTACTATTCATTAATAGCAAACGAGCCTTGATTAGACCAAGTCAAGGTAAAAGAGAGAAATAAAGGAAAAAAAGGAAAAAAAAGAGAGGGAGAGAGATGAACAGTATCATCACCTTTTCTCTCCCTACTCAAGAGAGATACTAAATCTCGATTAGGCCATGGCCCAACCAACTGTGTTAGACTCGGTTGGGTCACGACCGAACCGACTGTTGTGGGACTCGGTTGACCTAGCCCGCCTAAGTTTTTTTTGTTGTTGTATTATTATTTGCCCTTTTAAAGTCTTGTAAACATACATGTTTGGAAGACTTTAAATAGTTAAAGAGGGGGGGATAAAATACTTATAGTGTTAAAGTTAACCTTTGTGGCTATGCTTGTACAAAAGTGTCACTTATATAGGCATGCCTTTAAATGTATATTCGTTGAGATTTTTTTGTCGATATTTTATGGATAAATACCTATTGATCTTTCTAGATACAGTAGTTTTAAAGATCTAGAGACAATTGGCTACGGAGACCTGGAGACAATGGTCATAAAGACTTAGAGACAGTGGTCACACAAACCTAAAGACAATGATTATAAAGATATGGAGAAATATAGTCATAAGAACATGGAGACATGGTTACGAAAACCTAGAGAAATTGATCAGAGAGACCTGAAGACACATGGCCATAGGGACCTGGAAAAAATGAATGTACATATGATTAGGAGATTGACTAGTTGTCATCACTTACATTCCCTACCATTTACAAGCCATTAGCCATTAGTAATTTTCATGGAATAGTAAATTGAATGTAAAGCTTGGTTAGAATGAGCCTTAAAAAATAACGAATACTATTCATGAATAGTAATGTACTATTCATGAATATTAAAATCGAGTTATGCATAAAATAGTGATACTATTCATGAGCAGTAAAACTGAGTTATGCATAGTACTAGCTTGGTTAAAACAAAATACCATTTTATTTGAAAGACATAAAAGATGGAGGTTCGAATCTATAAGTTTAATCCATGGTGGATTATTCGATCTCAAGTAGTTATGTAAGAGTGAAAATTTTTCTTCTTAGCTTTGACTATTTTTTTCCACAAACTAATGAAAGTAACTTCTAGTGAGTAATCATTATATCTATTTTTTTTGGTGTGTGACACTCCTTAGTGTCATACCTGTTGTCATGGTGAAAAAAATAGTTGGGTTTTCTTGTGTGTGTTTGAACCACCTTTCATTGGAGGTGGATGTTGTAGGAAGTCTTTTCCTTGAATAATAGTTAGCACCTCTATCTATGTGATGGTCAGAGGCGTGGTCGTGAGCTCGGGAAATGTTAGATGATTATGGATGCGCTCCTTGATGTTTCTTTTAGATGCTCTTATTAGAGACTAATAACATGATGAAGATACATGGAAATGTGGGTGACCTTGTCTGGTCATGCTAGCTTCTTCCACCCTGATCAGTTTTCTATTGTGTGTTTCATACCGAAAAGATTTTATCAGGGATGGTGTATAACTTTTCCCAAAGGGAGTATTGTATACTCCATTAATTAGAGTTTCTATAACTACGAGTTCAAGGAGTCTTTGCGCATTAAGCATTTATTCGTTGAAATGTTGAAGATAGGCTTTAATACTTTTATCTTCTCACTGTGTGACTGTGAAGAGTTTTGTGGTGGTTTTTTTGTTTTTTATAGGAATACTTGTGTTGAAGTGAGAGATTAAATTGGAGTTGAGATCATGAAACTAAAGAATAAAGCTAGGTTCTAGACTATGATACCAAACATGTGCAGATTCACAAAGTGTTATTAGAAGAACTTTGCACATAACATCAATGTCTTGTGTGATAAGTTCTAAAAGACTTCTTATATTTTGTATGCGCTCCCGAGGGTATATGAGTCTCTCGTAGTTATCTAAATTGGTTTTTATAGAGACGGTCTTTAGAGAGTTGAGTGTAGAACACTCTGTAATAAAGTGAAGACTTCTAGTGAGCACTTTGTTGTGGCTCACAAACTTGTAGAGTCATAGAGATTGTCTCACTCCTAGTTTTTTTTTCTAGTGGAGTGAGGTAATGAAGATCGATGGTGTCTGGATTGTTTGGAGTGTCTCGTGTAAGAATAAGGTGTGTAGCTCTTTTTGAGTGCATGAGTGTGAGTGTTATTTATCTACATGTAATTCTTTCATGTTCCTCAAGGAAACTAGAGTTGTATATGCATATTTGGTGCATGTATAGAGGCTTGTTTTTTGTGTAGGAGAAAGAGTGCGAAGATGTAGTTATATCACTATAACAACATCATTGAGTAAATGAATTTGATTGCAAAAATGTTGGAGTCCTAGGGGAGCTGAAGTCCCTGTGGGGAGATCAATCACTCTTCCTTGTTAATGAGTCTTGTCGGCCATGAAAAGTTTTTTTTAAAAAAAGTGAAAGGGAATGAACTGACTTTTTGTTTAGGTTTCTATAGACAGTGCCATTGATGAAGTCATGGAAAAACTTCATAGAAAAATATTGACTTCCCCTGGTTGATGAGATCTGGACTTGAGCTGTACCTGTAAAACACGTTTTTCATGGAACAAGGAACACTCTAATGCTTAAGTCAATATTTAATTTTATTTTATCAAGTGACAAGTAGGTAAGAATGAAAGAGAATGAGATATTTATTTTTTACATATAGAAAAGAGATATGTGTTATCTATCTTGTTTAGTGTGTTCTCTATGTAGTGAAGAAATGGTAAGTGTAGGATTTCTGGATATATCATCCTCTCTCTCTCTCTCTCTCTCTCTCTCTCTCTCTCTCTTTTAAAACCAAAGAATATATAGTTTGAGAAATATATTGAAAACATCTAGAGAAATATAGGAAAAATACTATTCATGAATAGTAATCAATATTACTATTTATGAATATTAAACTATGGTGAGATGAGCTCGGTCAGATCGAGGTGAGAGAGGGGAGAGAAAAGGAGGGGGGGAGAGAGAGAGAGAGAGAGGAGAGGGAGCTGCCTAGTAGCTCGTCTTAATTGAGCCTCAAAGCTTGGTTAGGTTGAAAAGTGAATAGTATCGGAGACTCATTTTGAACGAGGTGAGCTATAAGGGTATGAATAAACTTTGCATGGTAAATATTATTCATAAATAGTAAATGAGCCTTAGTTAGGCCGAGTTAAGGTAAGGGAGGAAAGAGAGAGAAAAAAAACACTACTTTATAGCTCGTTCTAACTGAGCCTCAAGGCTTGGTTGGGTTGAAAAATAGTACTAATGAATAATACTAGAGACTCATTTTGAAAAAGGTGAGCTTTGCAAAGTATGAATGAACTTTGCATAGTAAACACTATTCATGAATAGTTAAGGTAAGAGAGAGAAAAAAAGGAAAGTGAGGGAATAAAGAGAAAAGAGAGAGATAAATGAATAGTCTCATCACCTTTTCTCTCTCCTATTCAGGAGAGAGACTGGAGCTCGGTTGGGCCACAACCCAACTACGTGTGCTGGACTCGGTTGGGTCATGACCCAACCAAGTGTTGTGGGACTCGATTGGACTTCGCCCAACCTTTTTTTTCTGTATTATCATGAACCCATGGTGTTTTTTTGGTGACTTAATTTTTTTTCTTCACTTTCATCCCTTTTATATTGAGTTGATTTGAGATCAAACCTGCTGATTAGCTTTGGTTGGCTTTACATGGGATTCTCTAAATGTTAAAAAAAATATATGGTGCTTCGATAATGTTCAGTTTAGCAAAAACAAAATTGGTTTTATTGATTTAAAATAATAAAAACTTTCGGCACAAATTCAAAACTTACCAATTCATGGACTTATTTGAACAAAAAGAGTGATGAGCTCTTGGTGCATGTCAAATGCTCGCCAGTGTGTGTGAGCAAGCCACAACACTATAGCTACGTATAAAGTGGCTTTAAACCTCTAAAGGTGTTCTTTCTTGGTGTTGTTAAAATTAAGACATTTTAATTCCTGTTATGATATGTATTTTCTACTATGTTTTAAGCATAAATAAGCATCTTAGGGATTATTTTACAAGAATAAAAAAGATTAAAGACTTTAAAAATATTTGCTATTGACGTGAATGTTTTTCCTTTTTATGATAGATGTCGAGCATTCCACTAAAGCTGAGAGTCTGACATTGAAATGATGGGCTTTAGGATTAAAAAAAAATTGTAGATCAAGTTTCTAACATGTCATGAATGAAATAATAAAGTTTAGATAGTCAGGTAATGCAAGAAACTAAGTCAGAAACAAAGTCTAAGTTGCAGTAGAGTTGTGACAACAATAGAGTCAATTTTCAACACAAATTCTGAGGGATCTAGCCAATCTTAATGATCAGATAAAAAAGGAAGGAATTAAGTGACATTAAGGACTCCTAATTAACATAAGGATCCTAATGAAAGTCAACAGCTGAGAGAGAGAATAAAGGAAGCAATTTATGATAGAAACACGAGGGTTCAAAGAGAGTAGCGTTCTTTTCCTTTTTGTTTTTTTAAATTTTCAAGCAACTATGAACTAAAATTTGGCTTTTGGTTCAAAGGATTTTGTTTCATTACTGTTTTAGATTATGGGAAGAGATATTTCCAACACTATTTCTGGACATTCAAGTACTTACCTAAATGTGGTACATAAGTTACTGTTTTCATTTAAGCTTTTTGAATGGTTTCTGTAGTAAACATGCTTTTCTTTTTATGAATTTTTCAATCCATAATTGTTGATTTGGATAAGAAGAAAGCAAAATAAATGAATTTGGTTGATTTAACTTTCAGGTTAAAAGAATAAGACAAGTAAAAGTCGTTAAGCTTCATAAGGTTAGCTTGGAATACTTGATCGTTTCGCTCTTAAAGCTTTCGTCACCAAATATAAAAATTGCTTTTCAATATTTAATTCAATTGATGTTAACGAATTAATTGGGAGATTTTTCTAATTAATTTAATATTTTTTTTTATCTTCCTTGCTTAAAGGAATTTTAGTATTTGTTTGAATTAAAAGAATATTTATTTTACTTCAATGATCAATCTAATTTGTTGAATGGACAATCTCTTTGAATCAAGCACATAAATACTGAATTATCTTTTACATTTTATTTTCATAATTTTAATCTTTTTTAGTTTTCTTATTAATCCCCAATGTTTATTTTAGTTTCTTGTAAGAAGAATTATAAATTTCTCTTGGGTTTGACCTGGTTTTCACTACCATGCTACAAAAATCAATTCCTTAAAAAGAGAGAAAAGTCAAAATTAATTTTGGTGGTTTCGACAACAACCATATTTTGGCATCGTTGCCAGGGAAATATATTTCTTCCTAATTTTCTATACAAACTAACTAATATATGCCAAGATCTTCCTGTACAGGTGCACTAGTATTCGATCTTGAGATTGAAAGAACAATTAAGGCAAATAGAAAGACCAAAAGACAAGAAGATAACTCATTAAGCTCATTAAATATAAATGTATATTCCAAAAACAAAAACCCAGAAGTGATAGTGCCAAAAACTGAGGACATGGCCGAACAAAGGACATTAGGGAGTTAGCAACTCCCAACATGAACTAACAACATTCATGCACTGAATTTCCAAATATTAATATAGCTTTTGAATTAAAGTCATGTTTGATGCACTTATTACCTATTTTTCGTGGTCTTGCAAGTGAGGATCTACATTAACACTTTGAAGGAATTCCATGTTGATGAGGTAATACATTCTAATATTAAGACAACTTTCATAACTAACATCTATTGTTATACAAGTTGTTTTGAGACGGTTAGACAAACCAAAATTTGCGACATCTATTTTTTCATAGACCATCCTACTAATAGATGCCCTCAATTATAAGATGATGACATGCCTCAAGTTAATGCTATGAGTGGATTTAACAGCCAACAAAGGAGATATGACCCATTTTCCAATTAGTACAACCTTGGATGGAAAGACCACCCAAACCTGAAACACATCCAGCCCTCAAACAAACAACATTTTTAGCCTTATATCCACGACAAATCAACCTTTTCTCCTTAACAATCATCAAGTGTAGGTATGTTTCTAGAGGATATTGTAAAATCCTTGGCCACTAACACATAAACTTTCCAGCAGGAGACGAGAGCAGGCATTCAAAATTTGGAAAACCAAACATCACTTTATTAAATGATTACATAGTGGAAGGATGAGCCCCTTGAGCTGAAACCATTACCAGCCCTTCTGAATGCTTGATGACTATAGCAGCTCTCAGGTGTCATCAGCTATTAATTGGTCATACAAACTATTATTAGCTCTATTTCAAGGTCATACACACTAAAATACAAGAAATGTTGAAGTTTCAGTTTCAGAAATTGGACACATTTCAATAAAGATCATGTTTTCAACCTCTTACCTAATGGAATAAAAAAGCTTGGTAGACAAATAACATTCTCCGAAACTAGGTAATACAACCTACATGGCAAGCGAAAGAAATGATATAATTAATTGAGTTAGACACAAAGTAAGCACTCAACTACTGTTTTAAGTTGTTGGTGTGCACCTGACTTGACCGTCTATACTTAAGGAAGAAAAGCTAAGAATGTGTTAATATGTATATTGTAAAATCAATCATGAGCTTGAATACCAATTGCAGCACGCAACAAAACATACAACAATGAGTTTCCAACATTTTCTAGCCTCTTAGCTACCTTTATTGTAGCTGCTACTGTTGCCTCGGATGATATCTTTGAACCAAACATATAAAAATTGAATTATCTTTTACGTTTTCTTTTTAGAAATTTAATTTTCTTTAGTTTTCTTATTAACCCCCAATCTTTATTTCAGTTTCTTGTAAGAAGAATTAGAATAACTTCCCTTGGGTTCGACTTGGCTTTCACTGTCGTGCTATAAAAATCAGTTCCTTATAAAAAGAGAAAAGTTCGAATTAATTTTGGTGGTTTCGAGAGTGACCACCTTTCTTCACCAGCGGCATATGTTATCGAAGCTCTCTAGTTTGTCTCTAGTGACGCATTTTCTTTATCGCTATTTTTAGCAACATTTGTTTTTTCAATTTTATTCTTTAATATTGGGTTGATTGAGAATTAAGCTTCATAATTTGTTTCGATTTGCTTTTCATAGGGCTATCTCGGTCTCATGACTTAGGTCACTGGTCTAGCTAGTTTGCTTAAGTTTTCTCCAGTCATTTTTTTTGCCCATTTTGTTAATTGATTTTTTTTTCAATTTTGTCCTTCCATATTGGGTTGTGTATGACAGGTGAACCCATATTGATACATGTTGCTTTTTTTGGGCATTTTTTCTTAAACTGATTTTTTTTTTTTATCAATTTCATCCTTCAACATTGAGTTTTTTTAGAATTGGGTTTTGAAAGCTTTTTTGATTTGTTTTCTATTGGGTTATCCCAACCTTATGACCTAAACCATGAGTTTGGTGGGCTAACCTAAGTTGATTCGGGTATTTGTTTGTCATTTTTTAAAATTTATTTTTTAATTTCATCATTCAATGCCGGGTTGTTTAGGAATTGAGCTTCATAATATTTTTTCAATTAGCTTTCTATAGAGTTATCTCGGTCTCATGACATGGGTCGAAGTTTTGGAAGGTTGACAAGAGTTGACTTAAGTCATTTTTTTAAATTGAACTTCCTTTTCAATTTCCTTTAACATTGATTTGGTTAGGATTTCTCCTACTTTTTTTTGTTATTATTAAGTTGCTTAAGGGTAATTTGGTCTTTTAATAAATATAAAATAATATAAAAATAGAAAATATGTTCGAACGTGCAATGCATGCTCCATTATATGGGAGGCATTTGCAACCTTCTAGCAGTGCATGCAATATCTTTTGATGGCAAAAAATGCCCTTCCACTGTGTTATTGGAATCATTGTGGCATCTTTTTCTTGTTGGAGAGGCATGTGGCGATGTTGGTAGGACGAGTTGTCACCAATGAGACTTTATTTGTTTTTTCTTTTTTCTCTCTTATCTCCTTGAAATTCATATATTCCTTGTAATTTCTTTTTTATTTCAATTTCGATTCTCATTCTTTTAATTGCTATTTTTTAATCCTTTTGTGTAATTGATTTTTTTTTTCGATTTCATCCATCAATATTTAATTGATTAGAGATTAAGCTTCAATTTTTTCTTCATCTATAGTGCTTACAGTCTAATGACCTAGGTCACATGTTTGAAAAGTTAAATCGTGACATCTTTTTTTTTTTTTACTTATTTTCTTTTTCGACTTCATCATTTTATATTTGTTTTTTTAAATGAGTTTTGTGATTTTCTTTGATTCACTTTTTATCTGGTTTTCTTATAGATTATTACTTATTACCAATTAATTCCTAGGGATTATCTTCTTATTTTTTTTCTTCTTCTTTCATCAATTGAAACTCATCACCAGTTTCGCCGACATTATGAATTTTAATCTAAAATTTATAATTCTCATTTCAATTTCAACAATACCTTTAAATTTATTTTTGAAGATCATTTTATCCCTTACACATCACATTTATTATTATTATTTCCATTATTTATTCATTTCTTTTCATACTAATTTTATATTACTCTTCGAGGTCTCATTACCTCTTCCATTACAGTTATTATACACAATAGTTTAAATCCATAAAATTTTATTTTCAAAATAACCGACTTCATTATCGGGTAAATTTTTTAATATTTCACTAACATCGTAAACTTTGAATCAGGGCCTTATGACCCGAAAGCTTTATCTTTTTTTTTTGTTTTTATTGTCAAAAGTAAATATTTAATAATTAAAAATCTCATCCCAACTATTTATTTCTATTTTTATTTTATTTTCCCATTATTTAATTAACACGATGAGATTTTTCATCAAGGTTTACAAGCACGGCAAAATTTTTTTGATCAGGAATTTACAATTTAACTTGTAAAATATTTTCTCTTAAAATTTTTTACATGTAAAATATTCAATGTTTTACCCTCAACCTAATTAATTAATATGACTTTAGCATTTGACATCAAATTTTTCTAGTCCGGGCTCTCTAATGTACAACTAACTATCATGTATTTGTCTAGGGAGTCCTCCTTGCAAAAAAACAAGTCGCGCACAATATGCCTCAAAATAGAACATCACTGCTAATCTCGATCACTGGTACAAAATACCATTGAAAAAAAAACATGACATGCAATATGCTAAGTTTTGTTTTTTATTCGAGGAAACCCTACTCTTCTAAAAGCATATTTTATGGGCTCAGATGAGCGAGTAAAACCCCGGCTATCCCAGACTCTTACAAGAGGTGCACGCTCTGACTCGAACTCGAGACCTGCTGTGCAGATCTCAAGCCCTTGCCATCACTTAATTAAATATTTTTTTTAGAGACATTTTTTTATTTATTTTATATATAATACTTTATCTTCCAGTAATTTTAATCAAATATATATTTTTAAAATCATAAAAAAAAATTAAAGAAAAAAAAACTTCTCCGAAACTCATTCTAAAGCTACACTATCAAAGTTGGAATTTCCAACCTGAAGATCTTAATTCAAACAAAGAAGGATAAAGCATCACTGGGAGTTTTTTTTTTTATATATATAAAGTAATATTTGCGTGGTGTGAATTTAAAGTTGTCATTTCATCTTTTCCCCACCTGTCTAAATGTTTCCTAACAGGCTTTCTTCAATTCATCACTTCTTTTCGTGTTGTCCATTACATCAATCGTTCTATTAGGTTTGAATTTTCAAAGCGGTTCATCATTAGAAAAAATTAAAGAAATCCTTATATATATATATATATATATATATATATATATATATATATATATATATGCATGCGTGTGCGTGTGATTTAGGTTGGGGTTAGGTATTCGTGCGTGGAAATTAAGTATCAGGAGTACTTGTACTTGTATGGAGCTGGGGGGGCCATAGTATGTATCAGGTTACTTAATTGGGATTCTAAGAAATTAATAAAAACATAATATTTTAGTCATTTAATATTTTAGCCAATCTATTCCCCTCTGATGATTTAATTTGATTTTTTAAAAATTGAAAACATTTACAGATTAATTAACAAAGCAATGAATGGTATGGCTACATCATTGTAGCTATACTCATACAGTATTATTCATTGAATAGTTTTACTTTTTTTCTTTTTCTTTTTGCTTTTTTGTTTAGTTTTTTTTTTCAATTTCATCAATAAAACAACCTTATTTTTTTAATTAATTTTTTTTTCAAATTCATCATTCAATATTATATTGTTTTGAGAATTATATTTCGTAATGTTTTTCAATTTTATTTATGTTGAGTTATATACTAGTCTCATGAATTTATTTTTTTTTCTCAATTTGAACCATCAACATTAAATCTGTTAGAACATGGAGCTTCATAATTTTTTTCGATTTGCTTTCTATAAAGAACATGGAGCTTCATAATTTTTTTTCCATTTGCTTTCTATAAATTTCTCCTGATCTCATTACTCGTGTCGTGGGTTTAATAAGGTAACCCAAGTTGACTCAGGTAGTTTTTTTAACCACCTTTCTAATTGATTTTTAGAAATTGAGCTTTATAAATTCCTTTAATTTGATTTCTATAATGTTATTTTTTTTTATCTCATGACTTGGGTTGCATGTTTGATAGTTTGACTCATGTTGAACCTGTTTATTTTTTTGTGTCCCTTTTTTATTGAATTTTTTTATTGTTCTTTGTGATTTTTCATAATTTATTTTCTATGGGGTTATCCTAATTTTATGACCCAAGACGAGGGTTTGGTAGGTTGACTTGAGTTCACGTGATTAATTTTTTTAGTTCTTTATTACTTGAAACTTTTATCTTTAAGTTCACTCTCCAACAACTTAATTTTTTTATTTTTTTATTTAGTTTTTCAATTTCAATTTCATTTTTCAATATTAGGTTGTTTGGGAGTTAAGGTCTGTAACTTTTTCAATTTGCTTTATGTGGAGTTATTCCAGTCTCGTGGATTTATTTATTTTTTTTATTTTTCTATTTCAACTTTCAACATCAGATATGTTGGAAATGAAGCCTTGTAATTTTTTTATTTGCTTTTTATAAAATCATCATGGTCTTATGACCTAGGCCACGAGTTTAACAGGTTAACATGAGTTGACTTAAGTTGTTTTTTTGTTTTGTTTTTTTTCTATTTCATCCTTCAATATTGAGTTGGCTGGAAATTGGACTTTATAATTTTTTTTATTTTCTTTCTATTAGGTTTTCATGATCTTATAACCTAGGTTGCGAGTTTGGTAGACTAGCCTGATTTTATTCGGTTAGTTTTTTTTTGTTTTTTTTTTAATTTAATATTTTTGTTCAATTTCATCCTTCAACGTTGAGTTGATTAGGAAAATACCTTCATAATTTATTTCGATTTGATTTCTGCAGGGTTATCAAAGTCTCATAATTCAGATAACAAATTTTATTGGTTAACTCGAGTTGATCCAATATATCACCTTCATAATTTGTAGTTACATGAAATCTTGTAAGAAAACTCAAACAAGTAAAGAATTAGAGAGTGAAAGAGAGAGATTTGGGAGTTGAGTGATTAAAGAGAGAAGTTGATCAAATTGAAAAGAAAATGGAGGAATCTTTGGAATTGATTTCGAAAGGCTTTCTAGTTGGATTAGCTAGTTGTGGTAAGAGGTTTTTCTTCATCAAATTATGAAAATTAGGGTTTATACATTATGGGAATGCGATTGTGAAATTGTGTCAATTATTAGTTATATTGGGTTAAATGACATTAAAGAATTATTTAAAGAAATCAAAAACCATATTAAGGGAAAATGGGACTTTATAGCCAGCCATGATTGAGAATTTTCTTTTGGGAATTTGATTTAAATTGGTTAATTGATGATGTTTTATTGATATATGAGAAGGTTTGAGACTTGTTGTGAACACCATAATGTGAATTACTAATGAGTGATTGTTGTTGTTATGTATGGAAATAAAAACAATTGGGGAAATTGTATTGAATTGTGTTTATTGTTAATGTTTAGTGATATTGTAAATGTTTGAGATGTATTGGAATGCTACAATGTGAAATAATTTGGTTGATTTTTTGTTGTATAAATTGAATTGAGAAAAATGAAAATATAAAAGTAATAAAGGAATTGAGTAAGTGTCATGTTTTAAATGATATTCTTATGCTTAAAATTAATTGGTGAGATGATATAATGGTGTCTACATGGGTGTGATTCATATGAAAACATAAGGTTTAGAATATTGGGTTATGCTTAAAAAAAAAAAAAAACAAAGTTGAAATATGGAACAAGGTGAAATTGTAACTAAGATACAATAAATGATTTGAAGAAAAAATTAATGGTACATTTGATTAAGTTTGAACAATGACTTAAAATAGTTCGGGGTACTATTTGTGATGTTTTCCTTAAAATTAGGAGGGGCATTCGAGATTGGACTCATAGTCGACATAGTATGCGTAATTGAAATGTCAGGTAGATGCCTAACACCTCACCTATTTAATTAAAAATATATATATACCTTTATTAGGATTATATATACTTGTGAAATGTATTCGGATAGGATTACAAAAATAAAATTAAATTTGATAAGACTATTTATGGGGTGTTAAAGTCAGTTGTTTGGACGGAGTCTATTTATTAAATGTTAAAGTTGGTTATTTGGACAAAGATTAAATTTTATATAATAAAGTCAACCATTTAGATGGACAATGACTATAGATATATAAAATTTGGCTATTTGGACAAAGACTAATCATATATATATAAGTCGATCATATAGATGAATGTCTAGTATAAATATATGTTTCTAAGTTTGGTTGTAATAGTGGAAACTGATGGTTGTAGGAATTAAGCCAGTTGTGATGGTAGGAAAATAACTATGTAACGTGAAATTGGTCAAATTGAAAGAGTATAGTGAAAAGAAGTAAAAGAAAAGTAATTCATATGAAGTGTATTATTGCAGTTATGCATGTAACTTATTATCTTATAATATGTATATAAACTAATATGTATGTAAATCCTTTATTTTAAAATTGTAAACAAGTAACATGATGGGCTATTAGTCCTTTTGGTTTCATTTCACATGCATATGTTTGTAAGTTGTATTTATTTTATAAAATAAAATAAACTATATTAGTATATCAAAGTGGTGAATGATTGTAATTGATGAGTTGTTATGTTGGTGGCAAGTTTAAGGCTACCTACAAGCATTGGTTGTGTGACTAAATGCAAATTGATTGCAATTATGTTTTTATATAGGTATAAATTACGCGACAAGATTTTAGATAGAGCTCTATATAGGAGAGATTTTGCCAAAATTTTACTAAAATATATAAATCCGTAATTTAAATGGAAAACTTTTAGCATGCCTTATGTTTTTGCGTAGAGTAAAACGTATGTTTGATATGTTAATTGGGACATCCTTCGTATAGGGGAGACTCTATTTGTATATATATATATAAAAGGAAATGATCTCATTTATCATGTATATGATTATCTTAAAAGAAGAATTTAAATTATAAAGAGATGGGTGTTACATATTGTCTCCATCCTTTTTTCATGATATTCTTAACACTATTGGCCATTTTTTACCCTTAACTATATATAATATAAACCATTTATAGTTAACAAAAAATAACTTGTCATATAACACTCAGTTAGATTATAAGTTTAAATCTTAGCTATCTATCGTAGCCTGTAATTAATATTATATGTATGTCCTCACATATGATTATAATTATCTTCAAAAAGCTCATAAGTTTCATTCTTAATACAAATGTAGTGGCCTGTAATTGGTATTATATCCTCACATATGATTATAATTATCTTCAAAAAGCTCATAAGTTTTATTCTTAATACAAATGCAGTGGTAGCCTTCTATATATATATATATATATATATATATATATATATATATATAAAAGTGGTGTGAGGAGGATGTAATATTCTGTAAAAAAATGTGAAATAATCTACCTGTTTCATACATTTCCATTTTTCTCACCAAATCTTTTTTTTTAATATAGAACATCTTCATGGTATATAGTTGTCGATCTCGGCCCGATCATTGGATCATTCAGTCAACCCCAGTCAATCATTTGTTATCAAGTTATTTTTATTTTAAAAGAAGTTATTTGTTGTTTACCTGGCTAGCTTTAGATTAGGTTTGGTTAGGTTAATCGGTCACAAGTCAACCAGTCAGGTCAACTAGATTATGCCGGGTCAGTGTCTTTTTTTATTCAAATTGAAACTCAATTCGGGTTAGGTTCTGGATCGTTGGTTTACCATATCAACTCGCTAAGTTTAAGCTAGGTTATGTCAAGTTAATAACTATGCTATTGTTTATTGTGTTTTATATGCTCGAAGTCTGGAAGCATCCTTGAATTAAGTTTTGATGAAGTCGTGAAAAACTTTATAAAAAAATTAGGCTTTATATGATTAGGTTGATTGATGGTGTGACTGAGTCGATTACTAGTTGATAGACTTGACTAATGGATGTACGATTCGTTTAAAAAAATTAAGTCCTTTGAGAAACATGGAACTCTTTGATGCTTAAGTAAATAAAAGTATGAAAAGGAAAAAATATGTATTGGAAGAGAAAAAAAATAAAGATTAGAAAATATGTATTTGTGTGTGTTGTCCTAAGAATCATATAACCTAGCCTAGTTTGGTCTAGATTCCAATGTGTTGAGGGTAGCTTTTTATAACTATGAATGCCTTGTATGGCTAGAATCACTCTGGCTTATAAACCTAGTGGCTGAATTTATTTATACACATATGCCTTAGATTTCTTAATGAAGAAGGATATCATATTATTAGAAGAGAAATTGGGTGCTTTGGAAGTGTCATCCATGTTTTTTGTATAGAAAAACACCATTGGCTAGTCATAATTGCTTGTTGGTTGATGTGTCATGTTATAGTTGTTGTGTAATGTGCGTTATTAGCATATAAAATGATACATGTTGTATATAGAAAAAGTTGTGTGAACAAAAAAATTATGCTTGAAAAATTTATGTGTGCAGCTCCTGAAAACTTGAAAAATACATAAAAGAACGTAGCAGACAAGATTGGACAGGTCGGGTTAACAATGCTTATGGATTGGAGTTTTGGGCTGAAATTTCAACCAATTAAAAAAAAGAATTTCATAAAAAATTATGTATTATAAAGTTGGGTATCAATATAGATTAAGAACTTTTCTTGAATATCGATTTCAAGATTTGAGATTAGAAAAATTACTGAAGAAAACAAATCTCACTATCAAAACTATCCTTTGGAGTTTGTTACTGAGTGTGTATGTTTCCTTGTCTTTTTAGCAAGTAAGATAACTCACATGGTTACTAAACTTAAAAAGGATGGAAATTTCCTTTGTCTTTTCAAGCAAGCAAATTAGCTCTCAAAAAGATTATTTATTAGAGTGTTTTGGTAACTTAACACGGTTAAAAAAAGTTATTTTTTTTTAATAAAATGACATAAGTGAAAAATTATTTAAGAATCTAGCATAGTTGAGAGACTTGTAATTGGGATCTACAACACGTATATCACAGATGTCAATTGCGACTCATATGTCGTAGATAAGATTTGCGACTCCTCTAACATGACATAATATTTTATTAAAATTAAACTAACTATACATCTATTTATAATTTTCATAACAAATAATAACATGTAACTATATCTAATAATCGCTCCAGCTCGTAGAAGTGTTTGGAGCACTCGGGGACGGACCTGGAGCACTCGTGTATGGGTTTAAAACATCACCCCAACTCATCCAACTCGAGAACAGATCTATAATATCCATGTAGGTGTGAGGAGAACCAATATCATCTCAACTTATGAATGGACTTGAATCGCTCGTGGACGGGTCTGTAACACTTGTGGATGGACCAACATCCCTAACACTTCCATGATACACATTCTCATTTAGCACTAATGCAACTTCAAGACACTTAACCTCCCTAGCCTATTGAAGTTTACCACAATATAAATTAAGTATAGTGTTGGCCACAATACATCCCATCTCATCGACACCTCCTGCCTTCCCTTTTGGGTACGAGTTTCAATTGGGAGAACTTGAACTCACAAATAGTCGTTACTTTCTGAGCTTCCCGTACTAAGTAATTAATCTATATACATACATTAAAATTAATATGATATTTAATAAATATTGAATGTAAAACAATATTGCATACCAATCGATTATATCTTAGATATCGGGGGGCATAGTGCATCAAATTATGTGGATGTCTCAGGAAATGTGACTATGTAGGTGTAATGAAACGTCGTGTAATACACATATACCATCTCATGTACATATTTATATCATCGTCAAATGTCACTCCTCAAAAACACGATATCTCCTAGCATCCCAGAGAACTAGGTAAGATGTACGAATTACCAACCAATTCTCCCCGTGCTTACCCTGACGATCAATACTGTACAACTAATCTCTAGTATCAACATAATTTGGTATATGCTGAGATTGTTCAAACTATCGTATTACCCGATCTAACAATGCATCTCAACAATGTTAAAGCAATGTAACGAGACATGTGTTAACAAAATGTCAGATCCCTCACGGCATATAAGTGAAGCTAAAAGTGTCAAGTTCTTTGTATATAACATCCATATAACCTATAAAAACATATAAAAGACTTATTTCAGATAATAAATCGAAACTAAATAACTAAAGTTTAAATAACAAATTTTTTAAACATATTTGTAATACATACCTAATGTGGCAGCTGTGTATCCAACTCATCCCAATAAAAATCATGGACATAAGTGGTATTTACTGTGAAATGTCTAGCCCCACGCCATATAACAAGACAAGCCATAAAATTGGTTTGTTATTACATATGTATGCCCAAGCATACATAATCAATTGGTTTGTTATTACATATGTTATGAGGGTCTTAAAATTAATATCCAACCATGCCAACTTGATGCAATTGTGCCTTATAAGCACTGAATGAAGGCACTTGTCCTAATAGACGATGATATAAAGTATCTCTATTAATAGACCCTCCACGGCCTGTCACGGGGGTTCCATCTATCAAAAGACTGGTCAACAAGGCCATATCCTGAAGTTTGGGTGTCATCTGACCAACATGTAGATGAAAGGTGTGCGTCTAGTGCCCTCATTGATCAACTAATACTGCAATTAATGTGTGGCCAAGATGTATGAGACGTAGTAAACTAGTCTCATAAAAATCAACCTTGATAACATACGATCGAACACACTCATATAACTACATCAAAGCATGTTATCTAGGTGTTACCGGATCACCGCCCTTAAAATGAAGCAACTTAGGTATTCAAACAATAAAAATCATTAAAATTATAATAATTTACAACTCTTAATTAAAATATTTTCCTAACCTCTCCTCTCTAAATATCATCATAACGATTTTGATCTTGCATATATAAAACAAACCTATTATCAAAACCTACATTAGCAACAAAGTGGCCCTACCTGTTGTCATTTCTAAAAGTCAAAACTCCTCTAGTCCAAACCATGTCTCTCTTGAGATCCTGTATAAAAAGAGTATTAGCATTTGCAAAATAATTGAACATCCATACAGTTAGATTAAAAACAATAACTGAAGTTCACATAATTTGAAACAAATATAAAAAATAATATGTGCTGTTTAATTTCACAAGTTTTTTTGTTATGACCTCTTTGACCGCATATACCACATCTAATTATATCTAATTAACAACTTAAATTACATCTAATTAATCTAATTTCTAATTCAAAACCCTAATATTCAATAAAATTAAATTAACACTACTTAAACATAAATTACATCAAATTAATTGAGGGGAAATGTTCAAAATACCTCTACATATGGAATATGGGTAGTGAGGGTAACCGATGGTGGTTGGAAAAATGAGGAGCCACCGCGGGTAGAGAGAGAGAGATTAGTGATGTAGTATTGTTGTGGGTGTTTTTAGCGATGGAGAGAGAGAAATCCAAGCGGTGGAGAGAGGGAAGGGGTGGTAGCTATAAGGAGAGAGAGATATAAAGGAGGAAAAAAGGAGAGAAAGTGGAAGAAAGGATCTCTGAGGTTAAAATTCGAATGAATTCACATATGACATCTTTGACTCGCATGTTGCACGTGCTATCTGCGAAATAGAAGTCGTAGATGTCATATGCGACACAAAAAAGTGTGCTAGATCTCTAATTATTTTTTTAACTGTGTTAGTTTACTATTTTTTAAAAAAATTTGTTAAAAAAACAAAAAAAAACCTATTTATTATGTTTTGGATCTTACAAGGAATATTGGATGCTATATATATATGTTGATTTTTTGGATGTTGCAAAAAAAAAACCCATTTTGCAACTTTCTTCCATTATTATGTTGATTTTTGGATGTGGGAGGGTTCCATCATTTGTTGGGCCATTCCTTTCATCTATTATTAGTAAACCATTTCTTCCTTCTTTTACAGCTTCTTGATTGTTGTTCACTATCGCCTACAATGTAGCCATTATGAATCAAAACTAGAATTGAATCGATCATTCTTCTTGTTTTATTCTTTTCATTGTCTCTGATTTATTACTTTCCACTGCAAGAACTCCTCGTGCATCTGTTGCATTTTCTCTTCCAACATTTTGCCCTATTTCTCCACTACTCTTTACTTGTTACTCTCCACCACAATTACTTGATAATTGTTGCAATCAATCAGATTGTAGTGGATCTTTTGTAGTTCTGGTACCAATGGTTAAGGTCTCGCCTTAATAAGATAGGAAGATGGATTTTGAGAGAGAAGAAGATAAACTATGGGAGGGAAGAATAGGGAAAAGAGAGATTGAAGAGGATAGAGAGAGAGCTCTGCTGCAAAATGCTCTTCAAATTTTCCCTCGTTCGAAGATACTTAAACAAGCTATATTTATACCATATTGTTCTTCCCTGGTTACTAACTAACTGTTATTTAAGTACTAACTTTCTGTTACTCAAGTAATTCTTTAACTATTAAAACCATCTAAGTACTGAATCATTTGCACATTTATTCCAGCATATGCAGAATAGCTGCTGCTTCTGGTACTGCTAACCAGGGTGCATGACATCCTACCACCCGGACAACCTCCATTCCCCGGCGAAGCCACCATGAGCAGGTAAAGGAGACAAATGGAGGGGAACTGAACCCACATTATCAAAGCGCCTTCAGGCTGGGCACACCCCACCGGCGAACAACAAACAGACCCCATTTCACAAAATAAACGACCAAAGTATAAGGTCACCTGGCATTATTCTTAGCCAGGCACCTACAAATGGTGGTTCTAAGAAAAAAGGACTTTCCAACTCCCTCTTTAAGATTAAGGCTTCTTTTCGTTTGTTAATGCAGTGCACAGCACAATGCAAACAACACTAAAACTTTAGGGTATAATGGTCACAGTCATGAGACGGCCAAGAAACATACAGAAACACTAGGGATCACAATGAAAGAAGAAGGGACATTATTGGCTGGATAGAAGTTGCTTGATTACAAGCCTAAATAGAATGATCCTCGATGTTCAATAAACTCAGGCAAAAATACATGGAAAGAACTGCTTAAATGCCAATAGATTGAAAAAAAAATAACCAAAAGAGTAAAACCAAGCCACCTTCTCTGAGTGTGAGTGAAAACTACTGAAAAAGGGTTCTCGTCAAGTGTTCACGAGCTGTAGCCAATGCTTGACCTATAGTCTGCAACATTAGAAGGGAATGTCGTGGTCATGTTAAGAAACTAAAGGGGGGAGAGTATGATTTCTACGAATAAATTAAGTTTTTAGAGAATTTTGGAGCAAGCATTATCTCATGCAGTTTTTAAAGATTGATAATTTTATTAGCAATTTTCAGTACTTCTGATTCCATAATAACATTTAAATACTCAAATACTATGAAGAAAGTTACAGGCAGGGAGAGAATCAAACCTGCTCTGATAGAGGTGCAGTAGGATCCATGCTATTTACAGCCACCTTTCCAGCAATAACATTGGCATCTGTTTCTAGGATCATGCTGCCAAGCAAGAATGAATGCACAAAATATATGTAAGAGACCTTGACTGTCATATTAACCAGATAGCATCACAAGCAAATATAAGCAGATTGCAGGAAAAGAATGGAACGGACTTCCACTCATTCAATTTTTTGTTGCTGTAATTGGCAGCATATGGTTTAATGTGTCAACGTAGTAACATAAAGAATGCACCGCTTTTATTTTTGAATGATTCACATTGAGAAACAGGATCAGAATTTTTCACAATAATGGGTTGATACAAGTCAAACAAAATTAAATTATCTTCACCAGTGAAATGACAATGAATGAAATTATTTTTTTTATTTTTAAAATAGGATGTTCAACTGGGAGGACAGACTTTACCAATCAAGTTAGGATGCCAAGAACTCATCATCCAAGTATCACATATGAAAAAAAATAATATAACTTGTTCACAACAAAAATAGTGATTCTTAAATGCCACCATTTTGACAGTCATTTAAGTTTCCATTCATTTGGTTTATTTTCCATTTTACTTTTAATTTAAATTTTCTTCCTATGGTGTGCATAGGAATATGCTTCTCTTAAACAATTGTACTACTTTGGCTTCCTGCCAGTCAAAGTACACATCCATAAGGACCAACAAAAGAGGCTGAAGTGAAGCTACTGGTCAGTTCTTTTTCTGTAGATAAAAGGCTACTTCCTATTTCATACTTTGCAAGGGCGATCTACCAGACAAGAATACTTTTCAAGGAAAAAGATAACATGTTTGGGAAAGGAGAAAATGATGGGAAAGAAAAGGAGGGTAATGAAGATGAAAGAGAATGAAAAAAATAAATAAAAGAATATAATTTTCCTCCTTTGGATGGGTTGAAAATGAGAAAATGATCCTAAACAATACAAGATGGAGGGAAGCAAGAGGTTCTAAAAATAGAAGTGCATGCCCTTATATCTTTTAACACACTAATGTAAAGGATTAGTAGGTATTAGGTAAATTGGTAAAATTAGAGGACATCCAGATTGCTGAGATTCTCTCCATTTTTCTCCCCACTTGTGAGGAGAACAAAAACATGGAAGCCAAAATGGGAAATTTTCCTCCCATTTCCCATTCTCTTCCACTTTCTCTTCCCTTTCCAAATAATCAAAAAATTTCAATCACCTCAAATTTTCATTCCCCTCACTTTCTCCTCTCCTAAACACATTTTATATGATCAAGAGGGTCCTAGGAAGGGAAATTTAGTGACCCCCACCATCCAATATTAGGGCTTAAACATGCAACACTTTTTTTCAGTACAATATAAAAATCCTGGGCTTATGAGACAAAGAGGTTGGGAATTCATAATCAGTTCATGATTGTCTGATTTAACCAAAAGTCTCTCAGAATGGTCTTTTAAAATTGATTGGATTTGTTTGAATAAGAATGTTTTCAGTTCCTCAATTATTTTATCATTCTGTAATAATCTTCATTTATATGAATACCTACTGTCCCGCAAAGGTTGAGAAAAGGTAACAGAACCATTTCCCTACAGTTGATGTAAGCAGGAACACCAAAACAAATAGACAAAAACTAGTAACTCACCTACACCATGCAAACTACCAATAACAATACAGATACATTAAAAGACAGCATGAATACAGGACTATAACTTCCAATTGATGCATCTAGAGTTCTGTAGCAAATGAAGATTTCAATTTGCAGCAAGTTTATCCATCAAGGCTACAAGTAGAAAACTGCATTTCAATTAACATTCTCAGTTGAGTACATTTTCCCATATTGCATAGCAAGTCAATCCAATTCCCAAACAAAACAAAAATTGCATAATAAACATACCCAGTACCAAGATCAAAGTAAACATAAAAAAGCGGTTGACAGAAAGTATTAGTTGCATACCCTCTTTCAACAATCTCATCAAGGCATAGGAAAATGAGATCTAAGTTCTCAAGTGCCTCCCTTTTGTCAACATTGCTCCTAAATTGAGGACAGGGAAATGTAAATTGCACAAGAACAAAATCACACAATCATTAAATCAAATCAAGAAACAGAATACCTCAATAGGAGAGAGACTGAATCAAAGAAACCCTGAAGAACAGCAGCTAAGATGAGTTCATTCTCGTCCTCACCCCCAGTCACATAGAAATGGAGATCCTGAACAAATTTGTAGATGACAATGTTGCTGTCAAACATTGTAATCTCCGCTGCATACAACAACACATCAGGAATGCATGTGACATTGTATCTCATAACTTCCACGCTCAATTGAACAGAATTAAAGGCTCATAATTAACTTTTCTATTTTAAGTTTCACTGGGACACATTTCCAAAACAACATGCCAGAAGCCAAGCCTGAGAAGATTAGATGACAATGCAGACATAAAGAACCCTATCAGTCCTAATACATAATCTGGAAATTTTTTAAATGTCAAGAACCCCAATAAACAAACTTCAAAGTAAGTTGTAAGAGTATGAACTGTTACTAAGGATTATCAACTAACTAGTAAGAGCAGACTATTAAAGATAAAAAGGATGGATTGCAAAATGAGAACAAAGACAAAGCAGAAATTTAATCTCATTCAAAGCAGCCCTCACAACTAAGACGAGACCAATATTTTCCACATGCAGAAAATTCAGCCAATTAACCAACACCCTTCATCTCCAAATGATTCTTCAAAATAACTTTTGGAAAACATATATAATGATTTTTATGGTGTGAGAAAAATATGTGTTTGCTCATGCAGTTGGGGCCATGTAGAGCGGCAACTACTTTTCAATTCAACTAAAGAGGATTTTGACCTGTAGCTCATATAACTAAAGGATGGATTTTGTGCAAGATCTTGTCTCTCAAGAGTAAGAAGTGTCATAGTAAGCTCATATAACTAAAGACGCCCATATATTATGGAACACAGATCAGTGCCTGTATGCATATCTGTATTTGCATTTCTCACACAATACAAAAAAGTTTTTTTTTTCATGATAAACAAGCATTGTGATTTGCCCCCATAAGAAAAGGCACCCAAGAAACTATTTTTGAAGGGAGTCAAAACTACCCAATCATCGTAAATGCATGCCATTAAACAAGAATGATAATCAACAAACAATAAAGCTGCATAATTCCTCAAACTTTGCTTTTCAAATAGCTTAACAAATTTATGCAAACCTTCCGTACGAGCATTTGATTTCATAGTCTTTGCAAAAAGAGATTTTTCAAAAGCTAACTTTGCAGAATTTGTTGGCCAATCATCCGAATAGTATTTGACCGCAACTCGCTTCCCTTCTGAGTCTAGCAGAAGAATGTTTTTCACCACCGGGAAGGAATCCTATCCAAAAATAAAATAAAACCAAATTAGTCAAAACAACAGTATTTCCAGAATCCAGATTTTCCTTCACTTTCAAAGCAACCAAAATGATACTTCAAAATCAAATCAAATTCCACACGTAACTAACACCACACCAGATCTCAGAAAAATTCAGAACCTCAACACTCCGTTTGGTTACTAACAAATCGAAGCGAACATTTAGCGCCTCCAATTCCTAGCAACCAACCAGAGCGTAACTGAATCCAAAGTCACCCATTGGATTCAGCAAACGGAGAAAACGATTCGATTGTGTGATTAGAGGCTAACGATTTAGATAATTAGATGCGTAATTAAGATGACAATAGTAACAGATCAAAGCAGATTGGAACAAATTCGATGCGGATGCTACAAAACGACAGCAGAAATGGGATGTCAATAGCAAAAACGACAGCAGATCAATCGTCAATTTACCATTTTTGCAGATCGCGAGAGGTGGAGATCCGAGAGAGAAAGAGACTGTAAGTTAAGAAGAGAATTAACAAAAGCGCAACTGTTTATGGAGGGATCCTGTGGGGGGTGGTATAGGGTAAATGAGGCATTCAAACTCTTATATTAGTTAT